>Ga0255099_1000177_pt1 | contig 26057 bp, 22 predicted proteins | sample Colum_Colum_RepA_2_FD_188451 | JGI IMG/M metagenome (GOLD analysis project Ga0255099, IMG submission 188451) | Freshwater microbial communities from Columbia River, Oregon, United States - Colum_Colum_RepA_8d | ecosystem: Environmental > Aquatic > Freshwater > River | place: USA: Oregon...
GAAATCAATACCTAAACTTAACTTGCAAACCTTTTAAATATAACCGCAGCATTATGACCTCCAAAACCAAAGGTATTGCTAATAGCTATATTTACTGTACGGTTTTGCGCCACATTCAGGGTTAAATTTAAACGTGCGTCTATTTCGGGATCAGGAGTAACATGATTAATAGTGGGTGGTACTTTTCCGTCTCGTATAGCTAAAACCGATGCTATGGCTTCTACCGAACCGGCAGCACCCAATAAGTGACCCGTCATACTTTTAGTGGAGCTAATATTCATTGCATAGGCATGTTCACCAAAAATCTGGGTAATGGCTTTTAACTCGGCGGTATCGCCAAGGGGTGTGCTGGTACCATGCGTGTTAATATAATCTACCATATCGGGCGAAATGGCAGCATCTTTTAATGCGCGCTCCATTACCAATCGAGCCCCTAAGCCTTCAGGATGGGGAGCTGTAATATGGTGTGCGTCTGCACTCATACCGCCGCCAATAAGTTCTGCATAAATTTTAGCGCCGCGCTTTAACGCATGCTCTAAATCTTCTAAAATCAGTGCGCCCGAACCCTCGCCAAGTACAAAACCATCACGGTCTTTATCATACGGACGGGATGCCGCCTGCGGATTTTCATTTCGGGTACTCATAGCCTGGCAGGCATTAAAGCCCCCCATACCACATTCATTAATGGCAGCTTCGCTGCCTCCGGTAACAATTGCATTTGCTTTGCCAAGTCGGATGTAATTAAATGCATCAATAATAGCATGCGTAGAAGATGCACAGGCAGAAACGGTTGTAAAATTTGGCCCTCTAAAACCAAAGCGCATCGAAATATGTCCGCAACATATATCTGAAATCATTTTAGGAATAAAAAAAGGATTAAAGCGTGGTGTGCCGTCACCTTTTGCAAAATTAAAGGCTTCGTTTTGAAAGGTATCAAGCCCGCCAATGCCACTGCCCCAAATAACGCCTATTTCATTTTTATCTACGTTGGCCTCTAATAGCCCACTATCCGCAACGGCTTCAACACTTGATGCAATGCCATACCAAGTGTAAGCATCCAGCTTACGGGCTTCTTTTTTATCAAAATACTGATCGGGATTAAATCCTTTAACCTCACAAGCAAAACGGGTTTTAAATTTGGAGGCGTCAAATCGTTTTATAATATCGGCGCCGCTTTGCCCCTGCAATAGATTATTCCAAAAGACGTCAACAGAATTTCCCAGAGGTGTAACGGCACCCAAACCGGTGACTACTACACGCTTAAGTTGCATGAAAAATTATTTTGCGTTATCCTGAATGTAGCTGATGGCATCGCCCACCGTAGTAATTTTTTCGGCAGCTTCATCTGGAATTGAAATGTTAAATTCTTTTTCAAATTCCATAATCAGTTCTACCGTATCTAGGGAGTCGGCACCTAAGTCGCCTGTAAAACTTGAACTTTCATTAACTTCAGCGGCATCAATGCCTAATTTGTCAACGATGATGGACTTTACTTTGCTAGCAATTTCTGACATGAGTAAATTATTTAATGGGCAAAAATAATAAAAAAGCAAACACGGGCGAATTATTTTGTATTTGCCTGAAAATCAAACCAAAAGTTTAAAATGGCAGATTCCAATATGGTTTTTTGCAATTTTAATTTAACTACTGTATATTTGCATCCGTAAATATAAACTTTGATTGAGGGGGCTTCGGTCCCCTCAATCATTTGATAACGATGCTACAAACTGAATTAATACGCACTTGGGCTGGGGATTTTTTAAATGCTAAAAACCAGTTTATCACCGAACTTAAAATCGGCTCCGATGCGCATATCCAAATTTGTATTGACGGCGTACAGGCCATTACGCTAGCCGACTGCATACAGCTTAGCCGTTACCTGGAATCGCATCTGGATCGGGATCAGTACGATTTTAGACTCGATGTTAGTTCGCCCGGTGCTACGTCGCCACTTACAGATCAACGCCAATATGCCAAACATGTGGGCCGCGCATTGCATGTTACGCTAGATGACGGCCGTTTGGTGTGCGGTAATTTAAGTACCTGCTCTGATACTGAAATTACTTTAACGTATTCTGTGCGTGAACCTAAACCGGTTGGCAAGGGTAATCATACGGTTCATAAATCGGCTACTATACCCTTTTCACAAATTCGTAACGCTGTTGTTCAATTGCCATTTCAATAATTAATATATAAACCATGGAAACCTCAAACCTGATAGAATCGTTCTCAGAATTTAAAGATGTAAAAAACATTAATAAGGCTACCCTTATGAGTATCATTGAAGATACCTTTCGTAGTGTGCTTATTAAACGTTTCGGATCTGACGAAAATTTTGACATCATTGTAAATCCCGACAAAGGCGACGTTGAAATTTATAAAAACCGCACTGTTGTTGATGATGAGTTTGCCGAAGACTCTTTCGATTATAATGAAAACATGCACATTAGTTTAACACAAGCTCAAAAAATTGACGCCGACTTTGATATTGGTGAAGAGGTTTCTGAAAAAGTAAAGCTTGAAGATTTTGGACGCCGTGCGGTATTGTCATTACGGCAAAACCTGGCGCAACGCATTTTAGAGCTTGAAAAAGCTGAAATCTTTAATAAGTACAAAGAAAAAGTGGGTGATGTTATTACCGCCGAAGTATACCAAGTTTGGAAAAAAGAAATATTATTGGTGGATGATGATGGCAATGAACTGATTTTACCAAAAACCGAGCAAATTCCTTCTGACTTTTTCAAAAAGGGCGATGCTGTAAAATCTGTTATTACCCAAGTTGAAATGCGTGGTGGTGCGCCCCTTATAACAGTATCGCGCACATCCCCTGTATTTTTAGAACGCCTGTTTGAAAACGAAGTGCCCGAAATTTTTGACGGCTTAATTACCATTAAAAAAATTGTACGTGAACCCGGAGAGCGGGCTAAAGTTGCTGTTGAAAGTTATGATGACCGCATTGACCCTGTTGGGGCCTGTGTGGGGATGAAAGGTTCGCGTATACACGGTATTGTACGTGAACTTAAAAATGAAAATATAGACGTTATTAATTTTACTAGCAATCAGTCTTTACTAATACAACGCGCATTAAGCCCTGCAAAAATTACAACCATCAAACTGGATGAAGATCAAAAACGCGCCGAAGTATTTTTAAAACCCGATCAAATCAGTTTAGCCATTGGTAAAGGTGGTTATAATATTAAATTAGCCGGACGCTTAACCGGATTTGAAATTGACGTTTACCGCGACTCTGAAATGGGCGCCGAAACGGAGGATGTAGATTTAGAAGAATTTGCAGATGAAATTGACAGCGAAATTTTAGATGCTTTAAAATCTATTGGTTGTGATACCGCCAAGTCGGTGTTAGAAATGGATCGTGAAGACCTTTTAAAACGCGCTAATCTTACCGAAGAAGTTGTTGAAGAGGTTATTTCCATTTTAAAATCTGAATTTGAAAATTAATGTGGTAAAAACCCGTGAACTTAGTTACATTTAACCCTTAGAAACGATATGTCAGAAGGTTCCAAAATGCTCAGGCTTAGCAAGGTTGCCAAGGAGTTTAATTTATCACTTGCCAAAATTGTTGAATTTTTGGGCCAAAACGGACATGCCGTAGAAGTAAATCCCAATGCTAAAATTGGAGAAGATGCTTATGTTTTATTATCCAATGCGTTTTCAGGCGATAAAAATGCCAAAGCAGCGGCAGATACTTTAGGTATTCAGCATCAAAAAAATAAGCTGGAAATGGCCCAGCCACAGGAAGCCGAAAAGCCTAAAAAAGCTGCTCCAAAACCTGCTGAAGAGCTGATTAAAACCAGTGTTACTACCCTTGAGGCTCCCAAAGTATTAGGTAAACTAGAACTTGAAAAAAAGCCTAAAAAAGCAACTGCCGAAAGCAAAGCCGAGGCAGCGCCCGTGCCCCCTGCAGAATCGCCGGCTCCTGAAGTGGCACCTGCGCCCAGCGCTCCGGTAGAACAGTTTATTGAAACAAAATACGAAAAACTAGAGGGTCCTAAAATTTTGGGTAAAATGGATTTGCCCGTTGTTAAGCCCCCGTCTTCCTCTTCGGCGCTTTCTGAAGCAGATAAAAAGAAACGTAAACGCATTCGCAAGGGTGGTTTAACCGCCGAAGAAATTAGTAAAGTGGCGCGTGAACAAACCGATATTGCCAAAGAAAAAGCACGTGTAAAATACGGCGATACCCGGCCTAAACGCCCCGGCACTGCACCTGGAAAGCCGCGCCATGAATTAACGGAAGAAGAAATTCAAAATCAAATTAAAGAAACCCTGGCGCGTTTAAGTGAAAAGGGCAATAAATCTAAGTCTTCTAAATACCGGCGTGAAAAGCGCGATGAAATTCGTGACCGCATGGCAGAAGCCGCCGAGCAGCGTGCGGTAGATAAACAAACTTTAGTGGTGGCAGAATTTGTTAGTGCCAACCAATTGGCGCAAATGATGAACGTGCCCGTTACCAAAGTTATATCAACCTGTATGGCCTTGGGCCTCTTTGTGTCTATTAACCAAAGGTTAGATGCCGAAACCATTACCATAGTTGCCGAAGAATTTGGCTATAAAGTAAGTTTTGGTTCTGCCGAAGATGTAGAAACCATTCGTGAAGATCAGGATAGCCCCGAAGCCTTAAAACCACGACCACCCATTGTTACCGTAATGGGACATGTGGATCACGGAAAAACATCATTACTTGATTTTATTCGCAGCGCCAATGTAGTGGCGGGTGAGGCGGGCGGTATAACCCAGCACATTGGAGCCTATAACGTTGTTTTACCAACCGGGCGCAGTATTACCTTTTTAGATACACCCGGCCATGAAGCCTTTACAGCTATGCGCGCGCGCGGAGCTAAGCTAACCGATATTGCCATAATAGTAGTGGCCGCCGATGACAGCATCATGCCACAAACCAAAGAGGCTATTAACCATGCCCAAGCAGCCGGCGTACCAATGATTTTTGCCATTAACAAAATTGATAAGCCCGGTGCCAACGGCGATAAAATTCGTGAAGGCCTTTCGCAAATGAATATTTTAGTTGAAGAATGGGGTGGTAAATTTCAATGCCAGGAAGTATCTGCCAAAACCGGTAAAAACATGGATCTGCTTTTAGAAAAAGTATTGCTAGAAGCCGACATGATGGATTTAAAAGCCAATCCCGAACGCCGTGCCACAGGAAGTGTTATTGAAGCCAGTATGGAAGAAGGTCGTGGTTACGTATCTACCATTATGGTACAAAGTGGTACCCTTAAAATTGGCGATATCATATTAGCCGGACCTTACAGCGGACGTGTACGCGCCATGTTTAACGAGCGTGGTACAAAAGTTGATGAAGCGGGTCCGTCACATCCTGTTAAAGTGTTGGGTTTAAGCGGCGCCCCACAGGCCGGCGATAAGTTTAACGTTATGGAAGATGAGCGCGAAGCGCGTGATATTGCCAACAAACGCTTGCAATTGCAGCGCGAACAAGGTATTCGTACCCATAAACACATTACCCTGGATGAAATTGGCCGACGACTTGCCATTGGTGATTTTAAAGAACTCAATATCATTATTAAAGGGGATGTAGACGGCTCTATTGAAGCGCTTGCCGACTCGCTGTTAAAATTATCTACCGAAAAAATAGCCGTAAGCATTATACATAAATCGGTTGGTGCCATTAGTGAAAGTGATGTGCTATTAGCTTCGGCTTCCAATGCTATAATTGTGGGCTTTCAGGTACGGCCTACCACTTCAGCTCGTAAATTGGCCGAAACCGAAGAAATTGACATTCGCCTCTACTCTATCATATACAATGCCATAGAAGAAGTTAAAGCAGCCATGGAAGGTATGCTGGCGCCAGAGTTTCAAGAAAAAATTGTATGCAATATTGAAGTGCGCGATGTGTTTAAAATAACCAAAGTGGGTACCGTTGCCGGCTGTTATGTGCTTGATGGAAAAGTAAACCGTAATACCAAAGTACGTGTTATTAGAAACGGTATTGTACAACACACCGGTGCACTGGGTTCATTAAAACGCTTTAAGGATGACGTTAAAGAAGTTACCAGCGGCTACGAATGCGGATTAAATATTGATGGCTATAACGATGTTGAAGTGGGAGATATAATTGAAGGCTACGACATGGTTGAGGTTAAAGCCAAACTATAAATTATTTTACATACACCTGTTTTTAAACCTTTTAAGGACTTAAGGGTGTTTTCATGCCAGTATTTTTAATAAAATATGTTATGAAATCTTTATGTAAAATTGGTTACAATATGTTATGCGCACATTTGAAACCTAAACTAACTGTTTTTTTATGTTTGGTACTTCCATTTTTATATGCCCAAAAAATAAGTTCCACGCAGGATCGTATTATTCGTAAAACCATTCAAAATCAATTTGGAGAACACGAAAGTTTAAAAACAAACTTACAAGATTATTACAATTCTGTAGTTGTATGCGGGGCTGATACATTATATAATCCAAACGGATATTTTTATGTATTTAAACTTGTTGGCGATAGCTGTATCCGACTAGAAATTATATAATTAAAGGCGATATAGGACAATTTACTCGTATTGAAGGAAATTACATAAATGCAATATATACTAGCATTAATGGCAAAACGACAAAGGGATGGATTAAAATTGAAGGTGTTGAGTACCTGGCTTATATTGAACATTAATTAATTTCGCTAATTATCCTTATAACACTTTTCTTAATAAAAGAATAATATCTCGCTTGTTTATATCTCAAAAAGCCATTTCAATTGAAATGGCTTTTTTTGTTGCCAAGGAATATTTGTTTTTTAGTAATTCGTTTTAGAAAAGCTGCTTTACATTATGATAATTTAATATGATTTTATGTAACTTGATTTAATTATATACCCTACTCCAACACTCTATCAATTTGCATTAGAGATTTAGGCCGTTCACAAAAATGCCGGTGCTTTGCTATACGATCATAAATTGCATTTAATAACTTTTTAGGTACAATATTTATAATTTTAAAGCCTTTAAAATACCAGGGTAAATAATGTAAAATTTGTAACAGCGCTGCTGCACCTTCTGAAAATCCACGTTCATCATAAAACATGATCCTATCGGATACAGTTGTTGAAGCAAAAAGACTCTTAAATGTTTTGCCCTGTATGGGGGCAACGTATAAAAAGTTATTCCGATCTATGGCTATTAGTGCTTTAATAGCACGGCTACAAAAGCCACAGGCACCATCAAAAAAAACAATTGGACGTATGGCTGGCACTAAAAATCCGGCTTTTACCTTTAGCCCTCTGCTATAAAAAGCCTGTGCCGGTACTTGTGAATGCTGTATAAGATGGGTATTAATGGTATAGTGCTTAAGGGCATTAAACGTCCAGGGTTCATGATATACCTGGCCCATAAAAAGGCGTTTTTGTTTATACACAAAATATTTGTTACGGTTGGTACAAAACTGTAGTAAAAGATCTGGATGTTCTACTAAGTCGCCCAGCGCTGCATGCAGGTGGGTTTGTATCCGGCCCTTAAGTATTGAAACCATTGAAAAAATATATGTGCGCTCATGTAATGCAAAGTGCATACGTCTAAAGCGGTAATTTAAATTAAACAGCCAGCGTGCGCCCAACACTTCGGGCAGGCTGTTGGCGTCTAATGAAAAAAAGTAAATGCCCGGCTCTTGGTTAACAGTTACATAGGTACGTACATTACATTCCAAAAACTTTTTTTTAAATACACGGGGCATGCCCTTAACTGAAAAATGCTGCAGGGTCATAGGCACAACCGAAATATAGGCCATGCCATTAAATGTGTCCACCTTCATGCCATGTGGTAAACGCTGCTGAATAATTTCAGGTGCTACTGAAAAATTTAAAAATAACAGGTTGCTCCATTGCATGGAGATGGGAAAATCTGATTTTACAGGTTCACGCAACGTTTTATTAGTTACAACACGTGGCGCTCATAAAAGTTTACATTTTGCTGTGCCCCTACTTGGGCCGGTGTTTTTTATGCTGCATGCCAAATTGCAATATGTGATCTATAAATTCAAGGGGCTTATACTGTTGCAGTGCGGCCTGATGAAAAATACAGGTAGCCGGGGTCATGCCAGGTAATGAATTAATTTCTATAATTATTACTTCGGCGCGGGCTGCAGCCAAATACACGCGAACAAACGCATCAATACGGCAATACCCTGTAACATTTAAGGTTTCGGCTACTGCCTGAAATACCAATTTCACTTGGTTGCTGAGGCTTTGACGCAGTGTAGCATCAGGAGCGTAGCGTGCCGGCGTAATATTTTGCCCCTGCCCTGCTAAAAACTTTTCTTCTAAACTTAGTATTGCTCCATCTGCCAGTGCCTCAGATGCTTCAAACACCTCATAGTGTAATTGACCTGTAGTATCTATTCGAGTTAATAAGCCACCGGTAATTTCTAAAAAATAATCGGCGTCTGCGCTTTGTATAAGCTCTTCTATAAGCAGTTGTGTTTTTTGAGGAAATTCTTCTTTAGGCTTTATGTGCAGCAAAGCGGCTGCCTGTTCATCTAAGGGCACTGTATCTCTAAATAGAAGTTTGCAAAATGCCGCCAATTCCTGTGTTGTGTGTATTTTTTTTACTGCACTGCTGCAGCCGTCATCTAAAGGCTTGGCAATACATGGAAACCCAAATTCATGTTCAATGGCGTCCGAAAGAGCTTGGGGGTGTTCCATCCATTCCGTCTTTTGAATGCAGCGGTGGCGGGCTACCGTAAAACCTTGTTCACGCAACAGAGCATTCGTTTTAAATTTATTAATAGTAAGCGCTGCGCTTTGTGGGCCCGAACCGTTATAAGGAATGTTAAGTGCTTCCAATTGCTGCTGTAAAGCGCCATCTTCGCCCGGCCGGCCATGCAATGCAATAAATGCAAAGTCGCATATGGTGTTTAATGTATTCCAGGGCAAGGGTTTTGCAAACCATAAATTTTGTGAACTTCCAAACTTTAAAATAATTTCTGCGCAGGCATTTCTAACATTTTCAACAAAGGGATGAACGGTTGTTTGATGTAATTTTTCACTTATATCATCTGCATTGTCTTTTAATAATAAATGAATGGGTATATGATACAGGCTAAAGTGTTCTGCATTACCATTTAAAAAAACAGGTATAGGCATATAGCGTTCAGAGGATGCCAGTTTTTCAAATACATTACGACCGCTTTCAACAGATATATGCCGCTCGGATGAGTACCCGCCTAAAATAACAGCAACTTTTATTTTATGGTGCTGCGATGCCCGAGCTTGAGTAAATAAGGCGTCAAGGCGGTTTAATACCTTTTGGTAATGGGGTAGCGCGTCGTTTAAATGCAGGCGCTTTAATAACGATGTGCGAATTATAAAATTTAAAAACTGAGCCGGCGTTAATCCTATTTCGGCAGCCTGATGAAAAAAGAACGAAGAGGGCATCATACCGCTGGTAGTATTGGGATCATTTAAATACACGCGGCCGTCTATGCCCATAAAGCCGTCTATACGGGCATACACGTCGGTATGTAAAACCGAAAATAATCGGGTACATGCCGCTGCAATACGATCCAAATCGGGGCGTGGTAAATCTATGGGAGTAATTTTGCGGGATAAACCGGGTAAATATTTACTTCGGTAGTCAAAAAGCTCTTTGCCTTTACGAATTTCAGTTGGGGGTAATGCAATAGGCCGGCCATTTGCATCTTCAATAACAATACAACTAAATTCACGTCCTTCAATAAATCCTTCTGCCAAAACACATTGTTCAGAATCCAGGCTTTCTAGCAGCCAGTTTCCTCTTTGTAATTGGGAGTTAGCAAAGGCCACAAAGGCTTCCGGATGATAGCAAATTTGCGGTTCAGATAAGCCTGTTCCGCTAATTTGTAAAGGCATGCCTATGCTTTCACGAATATCGGCAAGCGCTTTGGCATATTGCAGGCGCTGGTCTGGCGTCATGGCCTTCCAGGTTTCGGCACTTAGGCGGCTAATAAAAAAAGCCTTGTCTAAGGCGGCCCTAAGGCTCGTGGCATCAAAAGTTTGTAATATGCTTACCCCTATGCTTGAACCCTGGTTTGCCGGCTTTATAACACAAGGAAAAACCATTTCATGTTGTAATTTTAACAAACAGGCTTCGGGTTCTTGCAGCCAGTGCTGGCGTTGTAAGGACATCCAAGTGGGGGTTTCAAACCCATTGATTTGCATCCATTCTTTTTGAATGGCTTTATTCATACCTAAAGCAGAAGAAAATATACCCGATCCGCTATAAGGTATTTTTAAAAATTCTAAGAGGCCCTGTATGCGGCCGTCTTCTCCGTTTTGGCCATGTAAACATAAAAATGCAAAATCTATGCGTTGTGCCCATTCATGCCAAGACAAGCTGGTGCCCAAACCCTTATGCAACGCTAATTGCTCACTTACAGTTAAAGGCCCCAGTTGTTCGGCATAAAACTGATGTGTGCTGCCTTGGGGTGTGGCCTCAAGAGGTGGATAAAAATCACGAATAGTGCCCTTATACACAAACCGCCACTCTAGTTCTATAATATGTCCAAAACTGTCTATAAAAAAAGGAATCGGCTCAAAAAGGCTTTTATCTAAATTATCGTATACCGTTCGCCCACCGGCAAATGAAATTTCGCGCTCGCGGCTCGTGCCTCCAAATACAATACCTATTTTTAATTTTGATTGCATCATTATCAAAATTATAGCATTGGGCGCTATGCAACCAACACGATTTAGGATTTAATTAACATTCTTATGTAAACTCCGCCGAATAACACTGTTATTTGAGGAATTTAGATAGTACTTTTGTGCCGTGTTTATAAGGGCCTTAATACTTTTTATAGTAGTTGCCGGTATTGAATGGTATTTTTTACAAGGACTTAAAACGCTTAGTCAGGATTTTACACTACGTACAAAAACTTGGATTTTAAATACGGCTTATTTAATTGCAGGGTTTACGCTGCTGTTGGGACTTATCAGCCTGGTATATCCGCCGCCCACATGGCCCGGCTGGCTGCGCTGGATAATGGCCTTTGTAATGATTTTGGTGCTTTGCAAATTGGTGGGTACATTTTTTTTATTAAGTGATGATGTGGTACGTTTTTTTCGTTGGTTGTACCGCTGCTTTACCCCTTCACGTGCTGGTTCCGTTCCGGGGGGCATAAGTCGGCTTAAATTTTTTTCCCAATTGGCTTTAGCGTTTACTGTCATTCCGGCTGTAGGATTAATATATGGGATGGTGCGCGGTGCTTATAAATACCGCATTCATAACGTGCGAATCCGTTCTAAAAAAATTCCGGCAGCGTTTTCAGGATATACTATTGTACACATTTCAGACTTACATTGCGGCTCATTTACTTCACCTGAAATTTTAAATACGCCCATTGCTATGATGTTAAATCAAAAGCCCGATTTAATTTTATTTACAGGCGATTTGGTTAACAACAAAGCCGATGAGCTTCATGGTTTTGATACGGTGCTTAAGCGTATTAGGGCCACCGATGGCGTATATTCTGTTTTAGGCAATCACGATTATGGCGATTATGTTGCCTGGCCATCGCCCAAGGAAAAATCGGATAATTTAAAGCATTTAATAGCGCTTCAACATTCGTATGGATGGCAGCTCTTATTAAATCGCCATGTAGTTATTACAAGAGGTAATTCCAGTATAAGCCTTATGGGTATTGAAAACTGGGGGGCTAATTTGCATTTTCCAAAATATGGTAAACTACATGACGCTTATCAAAATATAAATCCCGAACATTTTAAAATTTTAATGAGTCATGATCCCAGCCATTGGGATAAACAGGTGCGGCCCGAATTTCCAGATATTGATCTTACATTAAGCGGGCATACCCATGGCATGCAATTGGGAATTGAAATTCCAGGTTTTCGCTGGAGTCCGTCAAAATGGATTTATAAACAATGGGCCGGGCTTTATCAAAACGGCAAGCAATATTTATATGTAAATCGCGGTTTAGGATTTTTAGGTTATCCGGGGCGTTTGGGAATTTGGCCCGAAATTACCGTTATCACATTAGAGGCTGAAAGCGCGTAAAACGCGTTATGCCATTATAACATATGTTTTATAGCACGCATTGCAGCAGGAATAAATACTTTAAACGGCATGCTCCACATTATTTTAAGCTCGTCTGTAAAAGTGCTCTCTTCATTTAAAAACTTAAATAAACGCTGGGGTGTATGCATTTTAAATAAATGTGTAAATAGTTTTGCGCCACCGTAATTAGTATGCTGCAACACTTCTAACAGTGTTTTATCATACCATTCATAACGCCATTGGCGTTTATAGGCTTGAGGCGTTGTGCCTTTCAGCAGGGCATTACAAATTTGATGACTGTGTTTTAAAATAAATGCAAACGTATAACCGCTTGACATTTTAGTACAACCGCCTGCCGTACCTATTGGAATTACGCGCGCGCCGTAGGGATTTTTAAACGCATTGGCGGACATTGGTATTTTTCCCGACTCATGTTCGAAAATGGTGTAATTTGAAATTTGCAGTGTGCTTATGTATGCCTTTATCGCATCTTCGTATTCTGCATCATCCCAAGTATGGGCAGAAAATCCAGTGTATTCAATTAATGCGCTATGATTTGAATAAGGCAATACGTACATAAAACGGCAATCGTTTTTTTGATCAACTGTAAAATCCATAAAAATGGGGGCATTTTGTAATTTAAAAACAGGTTCTGTGCTTTTAATGCTCCAGCCTTTAAAGTGCTGCCATAAATGGGGCTTTGATGAAATTATAGTTTGATGTCTATACGCGCTGTTAAATACCCATTGCGCCTTATATGGTGTTCCATTACTATACACTAAGCCATACTCCTGATGGGTTTCTATGTTACTTACCGCTTGCTGAAGTATTACAAATCGTGTGTCCTGTTGTAACTGTGTTTTTACAAATTTGTAAAAATCAGCTGCCCGAAGTGTTTTGTAAACAAATGGTGAAATATCAAAACGGGATTTTTGATGTGGTTTAAACGTACATGCGTTCCATGTCTTAAAAAGTATGCTGTCCCAGGGGTCCTCGTGTTGGTCGGTTGTCCAATAACTAAAGGTACGGTCGTTTTCAATTTTAGTTTCAGGCTCAAAAATTAAAACCCGGTTAAATGCCAACTCAGATATTGAAAGCGTATATGCCAGGCTAAGTCCTGAAGCGCCACCACCTACAATTATAAAATCCCATTCAGGAGCCACGCTGTTGCAGTTTTAATTTTCGAGCCTCTTTAAAATATTTAGGATGTATAAATAGCATGCCAAAGCTTTCGCCATGCACGCGCTCAAGATGCTTATGGTGCATTTTATGGGCACGGCGCAGTGCTAATATATATAGGTTATCAGATTTGCTCAGCCACTTAATCCGTTGGTGTATAATAACATCATGCACAATAAAATATGCCAGTCCATACAAGGCTATGCCAAAGCCCACCCAAGTATACCAGGCATACTGATGCATCATGCCAAACATTATACACAACCAGCTGGGAATAGCATACATAAGAAAAAAAACATCGTTACGTTCCAGTTTATGATTATGATCTTTTTTATGGTGGTCTTTGTGAAAATACCACATTAAACCATGCATAATGTACCGGTGATTGGCCCAAGCCGAAAACTCAGTTAATATAAATGTAATTATTACAATTAGGGCATTTACAAAATTGGAACTCATAGCGTAACAAATTTAAGATTGAGAATTAAAAAATAAAGACCATTTAAAATAATCCACTGCATGGCTATTGGGTGTTTAACCTTCATTAATGTGGATTTAAAGATTAGTGCCAATGTAAAGCTCCACAAAAACCAGCACAAATAATTATATTTACCGGCATAACCCCCTAAAAAAAACCACCAGTTAAAATGAGGGGCTAAAGACTCCATAAGGATATCTATAAAAGTACAGAGTAATGCCGTTAATAGGCTTTGTAACACAAAGGGCATTTTCCAAAAGCTCCAAAACCCCCAGCAGGCACACAAAACCAAAATCCAGTTAAGGCTTATGCATAAAGGTACGCCTGCGGCTTTTGGTCCAAATGCCGTACCGTAATGGTATGTTCCAAAAGCCCAAGCGGTTGTAACGCCTAATACTTCGATGGCATAACTTAAAGCCCCCATAACGGCCAATGCCAAAAAAAATCTGCCCGACAGCCGGCGATGTACATATATAAAATATAATGCAAACATAAGTAATACAGCAGGCGTATACGGTATAAACATCTGCGGACGCAGCCACATGCCAATTACGCCCGAAGTATAAACTATAATTAAAAAGACAAATGCCGCACGTGCAATATTATTCATATTGTATAATCTTTTTTAATTAAACCCGCTGTTATATGTCCGCTGAATATACACAAGGGAATGCCTCCTCCGGGATGCACGCTGCCTCCTGTAAAATACAATCCCTTAACGGTTGATTTAAAGTTGGGGTGTCGCAAAAAAGCAGACCATTTTGAATTGCTTGAATTTCCATACAGTGACCCTCCAAACGATGAGGTGTCGCGCTCTATAGTAAATGGATCTTGCGTGCTTTCCTCAACAATATGATTTTGTAACTGCGTGTGCAACATGCGGTTTAATTTATTTATTACATGTTGCCGTAGTATGGGGCCATATGAAATAGGTAGTTGTGTACTATTATGGGGCACATTAACCATTACAAACCAATTTTCATGGCCTTTCGGTGCATCCGTTGAACAGACTTTTGCACTTATGTGAACATAAATAGTAGGATCTTCGGGAATATTACCGGCATCAAAAATAGTGCTAAACTCTTGCTTATAATTTTTTGAAAAGAAGATATTATGCACCTGCAATTGATCAAAGCTTCGGTTTATGCCCCAAAAAAACACATATGCGCTGCTTGATTTTTCAGCTTTTTTAAAACGTTGGGCATATTTTAATTGTGGCGCCAGCTGCGTATAAAAAAAATGAACATCGGTATTACATACCAGTATTGAGGCCTTTAAAATACCCGATGCTGTATGTACAACTTTAGTTTTTAAGTTTAAATCTAAAACAGAGGTAACCCGGGTATTAAATATAAATTTAACACCTAATTTGCAGGCCGCTTCATACAAATACTCAGGAATAGCCGCCATCCCCTGTTTTGGAAAATACGCGCCACATTCAAATTCCAAATGCGGAATCATATTAAGTAAGCCCGGTGCGCGATACGGGTTTGATCCGTTATAGGTTGCATAGCGGTTAAAAAACTGTTGCGCCTTTGGATTCTTAAACCGGCTTGCATTTTGATTTGCCATACTTTTAAAAACAGCAGCTATAGGAAATAGCATTATTCCTTTAAGCGTACTCATTTTAAAGTACGAACGCCAACGGTGCAAGCTTTGTTTTAAAAACACGGGGGCGGTAATACGGTAATGGCGCGCAGCTAATTTAAACGTGTTTAAAACCGTTTTACTAGAGGCTAATCCCGCTTCATCTAAAACTAAGGCTAAAGAATTTACATCCGCACCGCTTGAAAATGATGTGCCGTCCTCAAATTGAGTATATACTACTGATGACAAACGCAAACAGTCAAATGGCTTTAACCCTGCTAAAGCACCCAATTCAGAGATGTGTTCGGGTAAGGTTAATAACGAAGGCCCCCGATCGAATCGATAGGGTCCTAAATGCATTTGTTTAAGTTTGCCGCCTGCGCACGTCGCCTGATCAATAACACGCACCTGAAAACCTGATTTTGCTAATAAAATAGATGTTGTAAGCCCTCCTATACCGGCTCCTATTACAATTACATCACGGTTCATGTTGCAACCATTAAACAAAAGCGCCTGTGTTTTGTTTAACGAGTAATGAGGAACTCAAAAAATAAAATAGCAGTTATTGGAGGTGGGTTTAGTGGCCTTTCTTCGGCATGCTATTTAGCAAAAGCCGGATATGAGGTACATGTATATGAACGGCACGACGTATTTGGAGGTCGCGGGCGTCATTATACCGAAAATGGTTTTGTATTTGATATGGGTCCGAGTTGGTATTGGATGCCAGATGTGTTTGAACGTTTTTTTAATGACTTTAATAGATCGGTAACAAACTACTATCATCTTATACGGCTTGATCCTGGGTATAGGGTGTTTTTTGAGTCGGATGCGCTTGATGTTTCAGCAAACATTGAACAGTTATACGCATGTTTTGAGGCAATTGAGCCCGGAAGTGCTGCTCATTTAAAAACGTTTTTAGCCGAAGCCCAATACAAATATAATGTTGGTGTTGGCAGCTTAGTTTATAAGCCTGGCATTAACATATCTGAATTACTAGATCCGCAATTGCTTTCTGGTATTTTTAAATTGGATGTATTTAAAAGTTTAAGTGCACATGTGCGTAAGTTTTTTAAAGATCCCCGTTTAATTCAACTCTTAGAATTTCCTGTTTTGTTTTTAGGCGCTAAGCCACAACACACCCCGGCCTTATACAGTTTAATGAACTACGCCGACTTAGTTTTAGGCACATGGTATCCGCAAGGCGGCATGCTAAATATCGCCAAAGCCATGAGTGCTTTAGCACAAGAACTTGGCGTGCACTTACACCCCAAACAGGATGTAAAACGCATACGGGTTCAAAATGGCCTCAGCCAGGGCATTCTATTAGATTCTGGATTTGTGCCTTTTGATGCTGTAATTTCCTCCGCCGATTATGAATTTACAGACCGCGTGCTATTAGGGCCCGAAAACCGACAATACTCGGAGCGCTATTGGAAAACACGCAAAATGGCGCCCAGCAGTATTATTTTTTATTTAGGTTTAAATACAAAAATTCCAGGTGTGCTGCATCATAATTTATTTTTTGATACTGCATTTAATGCCCATGCCGAATCCATTTATGATACACCCGAATGGCCTAAAGCTCCATTATTTTACCTGAGTTGCACCTCTAAAACAGACCCCGGGGCCGCGCCCGAAGGACATGAAAATTGTTTTATTTTAATTCCTGTGGCACCAGGTTTAGACCATACAACGCCGGATATTGAATTTTACTTTAATCTGGTTTGTAAGCGGATTGCCGCTAAAACCGGTTTAGATATTCGACCCCATGTTGTATACCGTAAAAATTATCTTCCTTTAGACTTTGTTAAAGATTACAATGCTTTTAAAGGTAATGCGTATGGGCTGGCCAATACCTTGATGCAAACCGCCCATTTAAAACCGGCTTTACGCCATAAACGTATTAAAAACATGTATTTTACGGGCCAACTTACCGTGCCCGGCCCCGGAGTACCACCGGCATTAATTTCAGGAAAACTGGCGGCCGAACAGGTTATGAACTTTTTAAACTGATTTTTGTTTAACCATTATGAAATCCATTTTTGATGCCGTTTCCAGAGACAGCAGCCGCATTGTAACCGCCTCTTATAGCACATCCTTTAGTTTGGGTATTCGTTTTTTAGATCGTGGTATTCAAGATCCCATTCATGGTATTTATGGTTTTGTTCGGCTTGCAGATGAAATTGTTGATAGTTTTCATAATTACCCCAAATCCGATTTATTGCGTGAGTTTACGCAAGATACGTATACAAGTATTACCCGTGGCATAAGTACAAATCCCATTTTAAATCATTTTCAGCAGGTGGTTAACACCTTTCAAATTGATATGGATTTAATAGAAACCTTTTTAAATAGCATGTCCATGGATCTGCACCAAACGGCACATGATGAATCCAGTTACAAAGCCTATATTTTGGGTTCTGCCGAAGTGGTTGGGTTAATGTGTTTAAAGGTATTTACCATGGGGGATGCCAAGATATACGAACAATTAAAGCCCAACGCCATGTCATTGGGTTCAGCCTTTCAAAAAATAAATTTTTTACGTGATTTAAAAGCCGATTACGCTGTTTTAGGTCGTGTTTATTTTCCGGGTGTTAATTTAGAATCCATGACTGAATCTGATAAAGCCTGTATTGAACGTGATATAGAAAAAGACTTTGATCATGGCATGGAGGGTATTTTAAAACTACCCAAAAAGGCACGATTGGGAGTTTATGTAGCTTATATATATTACCGCTCTTTGTTTAACAAAATCCGAAACACTCAAGCGCGGCAAATCATGCAAAAGCGTATTCGAATTCCAAACCCTCAAAAAGCCGTTTTATTTGCCAGCAGTTACCTGCGCAATTCACTTAATTTACTATAACCATGTTTGCCTTGTTGTGGCTTAGTATGGCAGTGTTTCCGCCCGACACCCTCAGCAATCCCCGATTTGGATTTTCATATTTTGAATCCAATGCGGCCTTGTGTAAGCTGGTGTATTCAAAATATATAGGGTCTGAGCTGCCTGTATATAGAGCATACGCGGCAGCGGCTCACATGAGCATGGCCAATCATGTGTGGAATCCCTACAGTAAATGGAATTATTTTAATGAAGGTAAAACCCAATTAGAAAAATTAATTCAATCGTACCCGGCTCTCATAGAGCTTCGGTATATACGCTATACCTTACAGCGCTATGCCCCAACCATGCTCGGGTATACTACACATCAAAAATCTGATCGCGAAATTTTATTAAAATCTATTTCCATGCTTCAAAAGTCCGATCCATTTTTGTTTCAACGCTGTAAGTCTGTTTTAAATCTTTAAAACGTGCGTTTTAAAAATCGTGTTTCGTCCCCCTTACGGTAGGGTGCATATGTAAATATCAGTTGTAGCATTTCTTCTGTGCTCTTCATGCTTTCTATACCATTTCCAGAAGTGATGGTGCGCGGAGGTCTAAACGGGTTATTGGGATTTTGAGCCGTATTATCAAATGTAGCTTCCAGTTTAATCCAGGTGCCCGCATCTAAAATTACAGGATATTCAAAAGTATAGTAATACTGCCAGCGAAAATCCCATTTTAAAATTCGAATAATTGGAATCGTATCTCCATTGGGTTTAAGGGCGTAGGCTTTAAATGTAGCGCCCGTTTGATGCATATGAGGATTAACAGAAAGTAAACTTATTTTTTTTTCAAGTTTTAATGCCGATGTAAATTTGGGTTTTTGATTTGCCGGTATTATTAAATCGGGTGTAACGGGCGCCAGTCCAAAACTTCCTATTTGTGCTTCTGAAAAAGGACGTTTTATGGGTGATGATCTAAAAAACACATTTAATAGCGATGAATCGCTTTGGTTATGCAGACTCGGCCCATAATGAATTGTATTTAGTAAAAAGGCTCCCGTTTTTTTTAATACTACTCCGCCCCATGTGTCAGGATATGCAAATGGCAAATACCCGGGCAAATAATAAACGGTGTTGGGTGTTAAAACGGGAAAATCCGGTGATTGTGCATCATTATATTTTAATCCCATAGCCGTGTAAACAGAATCTCTTTTAACTTTAGAATCGCCAAATGTTTCAATACCCTTAAAAGGATTTGCAGAATTTCGGAAATAACTCAATAAATGACCATTAACATGGTGAACACGTCGTTTTATGCCGGGAACAAATTCAACAAAATCTAGTAGCGTATCCTTTGGTAATTGGTAAGGAAATTTAGCAATAACAAAACTGTCGCGCCCGTTACCTGATAATTTAACGGCGTGTTGAAGATGCAACACAAGATCGGGCTTTCTAAAAAATGAGCCATTTGGAAAATCCGGAGGTTTTGGCTGTATTGTACGGTCGCCCCAGGGCATTCCAGATGTTATCCAAAGTGAGAGCATTTTAATTTGTGTGTCGCTTAAAACACGCTCGTACAAAAAATGCCTGTACGTTGGATCTGCTGGCCAGGGGGGCATGTAGCGGGTTTTTGTAGCCCAGTGTATTCGGTTGGCCTTAGCTTTTACCTGTTCATAGGTGAGTAAGGCAAAAGGGGCATTACCGTTATCTCTATGGCAGGGGCTGCAATTGGTATAAATAAGTTCTGATATATCGCCTGACCAAGTAGGGTGTTTATCATAATTTGTACAGCTAATTAAAAATAACCAAATGAATTTCAATATATTAACTTTTAGTTTATCAATTATTCGGTTCATTTAATAAAATATACAAATTAAATTTTCAATTTAGATAATTTTTGTTAAATTTATCATAAACAAAACATAAATTTATGATTACAACACTTTTAATTTTGATCATTGTATATGGTCTCCCAAAATTTTATTCTTTTTTAGTTAAAAAAGAAAATGCCCCTATTTTTAAATTAGATGATTATGCAAGTGTAAATTCGTCTGGATTTCAACGACTGTTTTACCCGCTTGCAACAGGCATTGCGTTTATTGGTAATTTGATAGCCTCATGTGTTTGGTTTATTGGTGAATTAATGCATTGGATTATTGAAGGTTTAAAATGGTTTTACGCTGAAGTAATAATCGCGTTTATTTGGCTATTACTTAAAATCATTTGGAATTATATAATTATTTGGCCATGGAGAATCTTAATGATTGGCATAAAAGAATTTATTCCGTCCATTAAATTCAATCTTTTTTTAATCGCTGCACTTGGAATTTTTATAACATTTTGTGTAAACCACTTTGGTACCCTACTTTTCAATAACACTTATCTTATTCAGCATATAGTTCCATATATCAGTATCATTCCTATGGGACTGGCTTGTGCCCGAATTATACAATCGCTTAAGTCTTCAGAGCGCGTTAATTGGTTTTCTGTTAGCTATTTAAAACAATCCTTATTTCTTATTGTGATTTTGGGATTAATTTATTTTTTAGAAATCCGGCTTATAACCCTTGGAACATATGGTTCTTTGTCATCATTGCTAAGTTCGGTTTTTGCCGGCACCGCATTATTCAGCTCCAGTTTATTAATATTTAATGCGATCCTCTGCCTATTTATATTAAATGTTTTACCATCATTTTCACTTGAAAATTCAAATATTTCATATCGTCAATTGGGCAATAAATTTGGATTGCATTTATTAAAAAATGGATTAATGTATCTTTTTGCACTGCCGATTATTTTATTGCTGTTTATTTTAATTACATATGTGCCATATAAAATAACGCATAGTCTTGCATTGCCTGCAAAACATATGACAGATAAAGCCATTGAAAATAAAATTAGCTCCTTAAAAGCTGATAAAAAAATTTCTGATTCTACACTAAAATTGTCAGAAAAAAACTTAGCAAATATCAAACTGATTAGTGCTGATTCTTTAAATAAGATTTTCAAATATGAAATAGAAAATCATAAATCAGAAATACAAATACAAAATGCGATGCATTTAAAAGAAGAACTACATGCTTTTTACTCAAATTTTGAAGATTCTTTGGGTGCAATGCCTTTAGGCATTTTAGTTAAACTCATGAATCGGTCAGCGGTTTATCTTGAAATTCAAAAGAATAAAATTCCAAAGTTAATACCTGTAGTCTTAGATACAGCGCTGTACAATAGTGGCATTACAGCTCAAAAAAATAGTGTTGATGAAAATTTAAAATCAATCCAAGAGGCTGACTCTGCATTAAAATACTTAAAAGATGAATTAGGTTGGTTAAATTGTAAACAACCCCAAGCGGCAAGTTTAACAATAAGCGATAGTACAAAAAAATCAATTACACCAATTGTTAATTCAGAGTTATGCTATACGGATAGCTGTAATTGTTTAACAACAAAAGCTTCGCTTCGAAATCAAATAAAATTAAAAAATTCAGAACGCGACTCGTTAATTTTACAGAAAACCAGAAACTTGGCAATTTCCAGCCATCTTGTTTCACTAAAAAATATGCAAATAAAAGCGCTTAAAAACGGGCAAACCGCTACCTCTATAGGTGGAACGATTTTAATGCTGTGGTATTTTATAATTTTAGCTATTACATTTGCTTTTGGGCTTGTGCTTTTTGCCCGCGTAAACCATGCCTTATATCTATTAACCAATAGTGATACTCCACTTTATTTAATTTCACAATATAAAGAAGTAAACAAAAACAATTCTAATCAGCCATTTTTAGGGATGGTTGTTTTTGGGATTACTTTTATTTACTTAAGTGCAACTGTAACTACCTGGTATTTAAATCCAAAACAAATCACTAAACGTATTTGGAATGAAATAAAAAGTATTAAATCTGAAATTGTTCAGTCGCACTATTTAAACCCAACACATTGGAATAAAACGTGGGGCATCAATTACTGGTCTGAATTCAAATCTGCAACATCAACTCCTTTTCAAAATAATAATGTTGTTGAAAAAACCAAAAAGATAGAGAATCCTAGAGACACTTTGCATAATGCTACAGCAGATGGTATGCCGCAGGTAAATCCTAATGGTGACATGAATAATATGTCAGAAGCTGCCGAGCCGTCCTCAGAATATAACCAAATAGCACCTGTTGTCGAAGATGTCGAGGAGATCGAAGCTCCTACTGAAGAGACTGGTATGCCTTAACTATAAAATTATACTTATGCCACATCCTTAATTTTAAAAAAGGATGTGGCATAGTGTATTTAGTACTATTGATAATAGGGGCTAATTAAAATATATACCAATGGCCCCGTAACAGCAACATAAAACCAAAGCGGCCAAGTATAGCGGGCTATTTTTTTATGCCGATCGTACTCTCCTGTTAAACCGCGGTAAGCCGTATATAGTATAAATGGCAAAATAAGTGCTGCTAAAATAATATGACTAACTAAAAGGCTATAATATACAACCCGCATAGCGCCGGTGCCCCCAAAGCGGGTTTCTCCCGAAAGTAAATGATGCAAAATGTAGGACACTAAAAATAATATCGACATTACCAGCGCTGTTAGCATTAACGCTTTGTGCAATTGAAATTTTTTTGATTTAACGGCCCACAGCGCTGCAAGTAATACTAACGCAATACAGGTATTTATAATGGCATTTAATAAAGCAAAAACATGTACATTAAATCCAAGATTTACCTCCCATTTTACCCGACCTAAAATCACAACGGCTACAAAAACTACCGTTGAAAAAAGTCCGATTAATAAATAGGCTTTTTTATCGTTTTTAACCCAGTGATTTTGCAGCATCATTATGTGTGTTGAATTAAATCCAATTGTTGTTGGCTAACGCCTGTTGAAGAATATCCCCCGTCGTGATACAGATTTTGCATGGTTACCATTCGGGTTAAATCGCTAAACAGGGCTACGCAAAAATCGGCACAGCTTTCAGCACTGGCATTTCCAAGAGGTGACTGTGCCTGAGCAAATTCAAAAAAAGCATCAAACCCTTTTATGCCGCTGCCTGCAACCGTGCGTGTAGGTGATTGCGATACGGTATTTATGCGTACCTGTTTTTGTTTGCCATAATGATATCCAAAGGTTCGGGCAATACTTTCAAGCATGGCTTTAATGTCTGCCATATCCGTATAAAACGGATACGCACGTTGGGCTGCAATATAACTTAGGGCTACCACTGAGGCGTGTGTGTTTAGTGCGTCCAGCTTATGGGCCACAGCCAACATTTTATGAAAGGATAATGCTGAAACATCTATACCTTTATTAAAATACTCATAATTTAAAGCCGTATAAGGTACGTTTTTTCGAATGTTAACACTCATGCCTATTGAGTGCAGCACAAAATCAATTTTACCCCCCATAACCTGCATCGATTCTTGATAAAGTGTTGTAATATCGTCTACATTGGTAGCATCCGCAGGAATAATTTTTGATCCTGTAGCCTCTACCAGCTTATATATTTCGCCCATACGCATGGCAATAGGGGCATTGGTTAATGTAAATTGCGCGCCTTCTTCGTGTGCACGTTGTGCAACCTTCCATGCAATGGAACTGGAATCTAAAGCTCCGGTAATTATCCCCCGTTTGCCTTTTAACAATTGATATGACATAATTCAAAGATACATAATTCAATAATGCTCTTGTAATAACTGTGCGGCATTTTCAAGCGCTTTTTGTGTGATTTCACCATTACTCAGCATACTGGCAATTTCTTGAATACGCTCTGTTGGGTTTAAAATTTTAACATGCGTTTCGGTGGTATTTTCATGTTCTGTTTTATATATTTTTAAATGCTGTTGGCCTTTAGAAGCAATTTGGGGCAAATGGCTAATTGATATTACCTGTACATGTTTACCAAGCTGTAAAAGTTTTCGACCCAAACGATCCGCAATAGCGCCGCTTACGCCTGCATCAATTTCGTCAAAAATTAATGTGGTGTTTGATTGATGCGCTGCGCGCTGCGCTTTTAAAGCTAGCATTAATCGTGCGCGCTCGCCGCCACTTGCAACCTGCGCAACAGGACGTGGGGGTTGACCCCTGTTTGCTGAAAAACATATATTTAACCGGTCAAGCCCTTGGGCGGCAGGGGCATCAAGCGCAGTAAATTCTAATTTAAATACCGCCGAAGGCATTCCCAATTTTTTTAACTCTTGTTCCACTATAGGTTCCAACTCAGCAGCCAGTTTATGCCGTGCGGTGCGTAAGGACAAGCCCAGCGTTTGTAAAATTTCAAATTGTTTACTTTTAATTTGCGCTGCCGTAGCACAGGCGTGTTGTAGGCGTTGTGTTTCTTCATTAAAATCAAGGTAGGACTGCCACAATGTATGGTATGCCGGTTCATCCGAAATACCATGCTTTTTCATTAGCTTTTGCAGTTTATAAATAAGCTCTTGAAGTTCCGCTAAGCGCGCCGGATTTTGATTATACTGCGCGCCCAACGAATCAAGTTCGTGTGCTATATCGGTAATTTCCAATCGCACCTGATGTAACCGATTTACCAGTTCTTTAGCGCCATCTACTGAAACATCTTGTAGCTGTTTTTGGACCCCTTTAAGCTGATCTTGAATATTATGCTCTCCGGTTTGTAATGCCTCCTGGCAAAATTGTAATTGTGAACTAAACCGCTCGGCGTTTTCCAAACGTTTTAATTCCTCCATCCATAAAGCATAGGAGCCTGGTTTTAAATTGATAGCATTCATTTCATTCAGTTGAAACTGAATATAGTCTTCTTCGCGCGCGCGTTTTTCAATGGCCTGATTATATGTATTAATGTCATGTATTGCCTTTTCGTAAAGTGCAAATGCTTCATTATAACGTAAACGGGTTGTCGGCGTATTTAAAAATCCATCCAGCCACTGCATTTGGAAATCGGTATCCCATAAATCGGCCGTATCGTCTTGATGATGCAAATCTAAAAGTAAGGCGCCCACGCGCTTTAAATCACCAAGTACTACCGGAGTATCATTTACAAAGGTTCTAGATTTTCCATCGTTTATTTCGCGCCTGATAATAAGCTGCTGTCCAAAATCATCAACGTGAATGTGTTTTATAAGAGCTTTTAATTCAGGATGCGAGTCAAAATGCCCCTCAATAATGCATTTTAAACCGCTGGTATTTGTGTGGCGGGCGCGCTGCCCAATTAAAAGTTCAAGAGCGTCTACCAATAGTGATTTACCCGAACCTGATTCTCCTGTTATAACATTTAAACCCGGACTAAACTCCAACTCGGCATGTTTTACTAATGCAAAATTTGAAATATGCAGGCGCCTTAACATGGGTTTAAGTTACATGTTTCAAAACAAATTAAACTATCTTTAAATCTAATAAATAAGTTATTAAAAATACAATCTTATCCCTTTCGTTGCTATTAAGCATGTTGTGTTTTGCTCAACAAGAATCCAATGAGTCCATTAACAATTATGAAATAGTAACAGGGTATATTGATACTGCATGGTTTAAAAATGATGTAAGAGGAGAACTAATGTTTCTAGAAAGAGATATGATGGTTCCGCCTGATAAAGTTAATTTTAAAGACCCTAATTGGAGATATAATGTGTGGTCGCAGGGACAGGGTTTGGGTAAAACCGAAGAAGAAGCCTATCAATCTGCATTAGCTGATGCTACTGTTAAAGCCGAAAAACAATTAGCAATTGCTCAATACTTTGATAAATGACCAAAGGTTAAAGATGAATTATCTGTTACAGAAACAAAAACCCAAACATTTATACAAAATGGTGTAGAAGGTGAGTATGGTTTTTATGCTATTGTATGGATGAGAATAGAAAAACGATAACATTTAAAACCTAAACAAATTAGCATTTTCCGCCCAACTAATACTCATAGATTGCACAACCAAGTTTTTAATGCGTGTGGCATTGACGTTAAAATTTGTAAAGGAGAATTTAATAATT
>Ga0255099_1000185_pt1 | contig 25663 bp, 22 predicted proteins | sample Colum_Colum_RepA_2_FD_188451 | JGI IMG/M metagenome (GOLD analysis project Ga0255099, IMG submission 188451) | Freshwater microbial communities from Columbia River, Oregon, United States - Colum_Colum_RepA_8d | ecosystem: Environmental > Aquatic > Freshwater > River | place: USA: Oregon...
TCGTGTAGCTAAGGTATACTGATAGTTTGCATTTTTTTCTGTAATATCTACGGGATAATTAAAAACATGTGGAAAGCGATTTAAAATACTTATGCCCACATATAAAAACGTTGAAACAATGGGTAAGGCTAATACGTGGATTTTATTTCCGTAACCATCAGGTTTTCCTAAAATATTGTAATGTATAGGCAGTATTTGAGGCAAATCCGTATAGATGCACACCGTAACAATCCAAACGGAAATAACAGCGCCTAATCCAAGCCAATCCAAAACAGTATCTATTTGTGATTTTTGAAGTATTAATTTTGGTTTTTTAAAACTGTTCACCTGGTAAATTATATTTTTTAATCTGCAAATGGCTGCAAGCTGTTTTTAAAATTTGCATATTCTTTTTTATATAAATCCAACGCTTTAGCGTTTTTATACATAATTCCAAAAATACAGGTTGTGTGAAATATTTTATGTGTCTTTTGTACGTAGCTTCTTTGATAAGTTCCATTTGGTGATGTTATAGTCCACCAAGTAATTTCTGTATCGCCAGAAATTTGAGTTTTAGTATTACTTAGTTTTTCCTGCCCTTGAAGTTTAATATCATTTGCTTCACCTTCCCATTGAGGTGAAAATACATAAAATTCAACTTGTTTATTGGGGGATGTAAAAACAGCACTATCAAAACCATCAGCGGTTAAAGACTTCATAGATCCTGTAGCTATAAAATTTGAAGGGTATTGAATTTGAAACCATGCGCCTTTAAACGTTGCTGTTTGAGCTGATGTTACAAGTGAACACCATACTAATAAAGTATATAAAAATGTTTTCATGTAATTTGCTTAAATTCCTTTTTAAAAAAATAAAAAAATAACATCGTATTTTTTGTTAAACGAGTAATAAAGGTATGTTAATGTCATGCCTAACTTTTTCTACCGTTGTGCCAAACATCCAGTCTTTAAAGGTTCGGTGTCCGTGTGTTCCCATAATGAGCAAATCGCATTTATTATTACTGCATAATTTGGGTATAACTTGTGCCGGGCTACCAAAACCTAATTCAATCATTACTGTATAGCCGGCATTACAAAGTTGATCTTGGTATGATTGTAATACTGCATAATCGTTTTCACGTTCTGCATCAAACGTGTCCTCGCCATAAATCAGCGCACCGGCACTTTCAAGTACGTGAAATAAAATTAAGGTACCCTGTGCATCAACCAATGCCGTAGCTTGCTTAAGGGCATTAGAATCTGCACTGCTAAAATCTAAACAAATACCAATGCGTTGTGGTTTTTGTGACGATTGTAAAATTAGTTTACCAGGATTGTGAATGCTGTTGTGGCTTATATTTTTACGTGATTTAAGTAGCGGTAAAACCACTATAAATGCAAGTAATAGCAGGCATATTAATAGTATGGGAATCAGGGTTAAACCCCACCACATACCTTGATTATTTTTATAAATTAGTTGTTGAATTTCTGAAATAACCAATTTTAAGTTTAATCCAATTATTATAATTGCCCCACACCAGGATAGTATTTTTTGCCATAGGGGAATTGCAAATTCTCCCATGGTATTTCGGTCACTTACAAGATAGATGAGGGGTATAATGGCAAATCCTAATTGCAAACTCAGAATCACTTGACTAAAAACTAAAAGTTTTCCCAAAGCCGCTTCGCCCATTAAAAGTATAACAAGCGTAGCAGGAACTATAGCAATTAATCGTGTAATAAGGCGTCGTGCCCATGGGCTTAAACGTAAATTTAAATATCCTTCCATAACAACTTGTCCGGCTAATGTACCTGTTATGGTAGAACTCTGTCCAGCAGCAATTAATGATAAGGCAAATAAAATTGGCGCAAGGGTGCTTCCTAAAAGGGGCGCCAGCAGGCGGTGCGCATCTTCTATTTGAGTTATTTCAAAAAAGCCGTTTTTAAAAAAGGCACTGGCTGAAACTATCAATATTGCAGCATTTACAAAAAATGCAAGGTTAAGTGCAATCGTACTGTCAATCAAATTAAAACGAAGGGCCCGTTTTATTTCCAATCGATTGCGGGGAATAGAACGTGTTTGTACAAGCGAGGAGTGCAAGTATAAATTATGTGGCATTACCGTAGCGCCGATTATTCCAATGGCTAAATACAAGGCCTCCGTTGAGCTTAAACCGGGAATAAAACCTTGGGCAATTTCAGAAAGAGCAGGTTTAGCCAAGAATAATTGAATAAAAAAGGAAATGCCAATAAGCGCTACTAAACTTATTATAAAGGCTTCAAGTTTGCGAATTCCTTTACGAATGAGCAATAATAAAATAAAACTGTCAAGCACTGTTATTAGTACACCTGTTAACAGACTTACAGATGGAAATAACAGGTGAAGACCTATTGCCATGCCAATTACCTCGGCCATATCACAGGCGGCAATAGCCAATTCGGCTAATATATATAATGCAACATTTATAATTTTAGGATAATACGCCTTTGATGCCTGAGCCAAATCTTTTCTGCAAACAATTCCCAATCGAATGCAATGGCTTTGCATTAACAATGCCATCAGATTACTCATCAATAAGACCCAAAGCAATTCATAGCCCAGCGCACTGCCTCCCGCAATATCTGTAGCCCAATTGCCGGGATCCATATATCCCACCGAAATCATATAGGCCGGACCGATAAATGCTAAAGCAGCACGCCAACCTTTGGCGGAATTTGTTTTAACGCTTGCATTTACTTGTTCTAATGAGGCCGGCATCAGTACGGAAAATTAAATATTAGATATTGATCGGACTGCATCGAAAAGGTTCGTTCAATGGTATTAATACTACTAGCTTGAATGCGATTTCGCCAAAATATGCGGTAAGTTCCGGGTTGTAATGTGAAACGTAATTGGTTTTTTGCATGAAATGGTACAATGCTTATCCATTGCTGATGTTCAGAGTTCCACACTTGTATACAACCATCACCGGCACGTAAACTTTTAATTTCTACAGTGCCGGGCTTGGCAATATTTAAAATTTTTAAACTATCCGGTTTAACAGCATAATTTTTATAATGCATAGTTGGTAAGGTTAAAATATCAATGGCATAGGTGCCGGCAATATATTTTACGTTAGTATTTAATGGATGGCAATGAAAAATACTATCTGCATTTTCCGATCGTATAAGGGTATATACAAATTGAGGATCATTGCCGTAACGCTCAGTCTGCCGAATTTCAATACTGCCTTGTTGTGCAGGTATTGGAATAATACTGTGTAATCCAAACTTTAGACGCTGTGTTGTTGAAACTTGTTCGGGTATCGTATGTAATTTTATTTTAAAAAATGGGGGAGCTTGGGTGTAAATGGTATCCGGAACTTCAATGGCATTTAGGCTGTGTACCCACTGCGCGTGTGCAATACGCAAAGCTGTATCGGCAATACTAAAGGCTACACGCTCTTCAAGCGGTTGACCTTTACTATTTAATAAATTGATTTGATAGGTGCCGGGTTTTTCAGAATTTGAGGCAATTATATTTAACACAGACGTAAACGTTTGCGGACTTTTGATATCAAAATAAGAACCCACACAATTAAACAGGTTTTGTTGTGTTATCGTTAGCCCAATGCCAATAATACAGGGTTTAAATGCAATTTGACGGGCATGTAATTGTTCGGCACTGGCACACATGTTTCCTGAACATTCTTCAATGCCATCAGTTATAATAAGAATGTGATTTTGTGCTAAACCTTTTGGAAAATCTTGTATGGCCTGTTGTAAACTATATGCAATGGGGGTAATTCCTTTTGGACGAATGGTTGAAATGTAAGTTCGTATGGCTTTTGCATTATGAGATTTAAAAGGAATAACTAATTTACTGTCTGTACATTTACCGGGTGGATAGGCATATGCTGCCCCGTATACACGCAAACCCAGTTCAATTTTTGAATTTTTTTCTAATGAGTCTAAAAGTCGATAGCATAATTTTTGCGCAATTGAAAATTTAACTTCACCATTATAGCTTTGTGCCATACTTCGGCTGGCGTCTAAAATTAGCAATACTCTGTGGTTTTGAGCAGTATACCTGCTAATACATAAAAAAATAATTGCAACGAAAGCTTTCAACGCAGTAAAGTTAATGTTCCAAAGTGTGTAAATGCTTTATTTTTTGCATTTTTAAAAGTAATCCTGTAGGTATATTGTCCAGATGCCCAATTGCCGCCATCCCAGCCTTCATTCAGGTTTTTGGTTTCAAATATTACTATGCCAGAGCGGTCAAACACCTGAACCTGGTATTGGTTAAGGGGTATAAAATATGGAACAGGTCGCCAAATACGATTAAAGCCGTTTGGATTAAACGCGTTAGGAATAAAAAAATAACTTTCAGGCTGAATGTAAGAGCGGTTAGAAAACACAGCGGTGCTTGAGTTAAGATTTTCAATAGTACTTAATACCCGATAGGAAATTTCACCCGTAATAGTGCTTAACGAATCGGGATTATCTAAAGCCTGTTGTGTGGTTTCAAATCTAAGCGTATCCCAAATTTGAGAATTGGGATTTAATCTAAATAATATGGATTTTACCGTGCTTAATGTATCATCGGTTAAACGGTTCCATTGCAACAAAGCAGTAAGTGGAAATTGGTTTTCTATGCGTGTGTTTAGCCAATTGCTTTTTAGTATACACGGTGTACTTAAGTTTTGAAAACATGAATCTAACAGGCGCAATTTAAACCAGAGCGGTTCATGGTGTTCAATTTTAACCATACGAAGCGATTGCATCGTGCCAAGTGTTGCAGAACGCAGTTCAAGTCTTTCCCATTTTTGATGATCCCGACTATAAGATAATTCAACAAACTGAACACGGGGATGCGTTGCGTGGGTATAGCTAATATTAAAATATCCATCATCTTGATCGTCAATTGTAACAAATGCAAGTGGTACCTGCGGAAAACTCATTGCCTTGTATAGATATGCATTTGAGCTTGAACTTTTTTGTGTAAGTCGAGAAAATGCTCTTACTAAAAACTGCTTTGAAACAGTTGCATCAAAGTCTGAAATAATAATTTGCTGCAGTGTTGTTTGTATTACAGAAACCCATGCTTGGCCCGGTTCTCTGGCATAAACCCTATATACTATCTGATCCGCAGCGTTTAAGGGTGTGTAAGGGGTCCAGTTAAGTTGTAATTCTGAGTTACAGGCATGCAATTGGCCTTGTAAAAAAATGGTTTTAGTTGCATAATTAATTGTACTGTTTCGGCCACAGCTGTCTATAGCACCAACAAATAATGCCACCGACTGGCTATCGGCTTTTTGATTTATCCATTCATAACGCAGATTATAGCGACCTGTAAGGGTTTGTAATGGAATATTAATGCCGGCAGAATTACGGTATTGAATTTGATAGGCCTTAACATCTTGGTCTACAGGTAATTTCCAGGTTAACAGGGTATGTCCATTTGGTAATACTGTTATAGAATCAATTTCGGGTTGTTCGGGGTCTTTGGTGTCGTTGGCTTGCACTTTAATGCGGTTTGAAAGCGAAAGGCATCCCAAACTGTCTTTAAGCCATACCCTGTATCCAATAGAATCTCGACATATGCTTAAGGTATCAAAATAATAATTAAAGGGTGTTTTTGCCAAAACGGAATATGTGCCCAATGGAAAGGCCCGCTCTATGGTATATGTGGAAAATGCAGTTGGTATTGTTTTTGGGCTTAGCGGATTATAACTAATTTTAAGTGCCGGTTGCGCCACAGCATAGGCAGCAGAAACAAAAAGAGTCTGCAAGGTATCAGAAGTTAAAATACCAGGATTGAGCGATGAACCGTGCAGGGTTTTTAAAACGTAATAATAGGGGCGAATTTGTGCATCACATCCACTATCGGTATAACTTATGGCCGTGCTAAGCGTTTGTGTATAAACAATGTTGTAAGGTCCATTTTTTTGGGTACTGCGGTGTAATTCATAACGTATAAATCCTAAACCATTGTAGGCATTGCACTGAATACGGCAAAAACCGTTTTCCTGAACAAAAAGACAACGAATGGTGGCTGGCTGCTGCGCACGAAACACAGACATGTGTAAAAATAAAAGGATTTGAATACCGTATTTCAACACCACTAAAAATAAACAATTTGAAGCTATATCTGATTTAGTCCCTAAATGGGCTTATAAACTTTGCAATAGGGTTAAAAAAGCAATAAAATACTATATTTAAAATTACGGTACCTTTACATGGCATGCGAATAGGATTAGGCATTTTATGTTGTTTGGTTTTTTTTTCGGTTTCTGCGCAATCAGGTGGGCGTAAAAATGAGCGTTCCATGCAGGGAAAATCAAGTTTTGGAGGGCGCGTTAAAAGTAAAGGGCATGCAGATGAATTTGCAAATGGAAATCGTAGTAAAGGCTATTTTTGGAGGCATTTGTTTGGAATTCAAACACCGGCTTGGGAAAACAGAGTCAGTGGCAACAATGCTGTAAATTTTAAATACAACAGAACCCTATTTAGTTTTAAACGTCCGCAGGGGCATCATGACAATGATGAACTATTAAATGAAAATCGAAAAAAACGATTTCGTTGGATTGAGCAACATAGGGGAAATTCAAATTTTTCTCAAAAAAAATATAATTAAATGGCCATTAACGTATTACTATTGGGATCGGGCGGCAGAGAACATGCGCTGGCATGGAAATTAGCCCAAAGCAAACATCTTGATCAATTATTTATAGCACCTGGAAATCCAGGAACTGCGGCGTGCGGAACAAATGTAAATTTAAATGTAAATGATTTTGAAAGCATTCGGGATTTTGTGTGGACCCAAAATATACAAATGGTGGTTGTGGGTCCAGAAGAGCCTTTGGTAAATGGAATTTGGGATTTTTTTAAGGCGGATCCGGTATTAGCATCTATTCCGGTAATTGGTCCTTCTCAGGCAGGCGCTCAGCTTGAGGGAAGTAAAGCGTTTAGCAAGGCGTTTATGTCGAGACATAATATTCCAACCGCCCGCTATGCCGAATTTGGAGCCCATGAGCTGGAGGCTGCTAAAGCTTGGATTGCGCAAATGCCTCCTCCCTATGTGTTAAAAGCCGATGGATTAGCTGCCGGCAAAGGCGTTATTATTACCTCGGATCAAGATGAAGCCTTTAAAAATTTAAATGCTATGCTCAATGGATCGGCATTTGGAAAAGCGGGCCAACGTCTGGTAATAGAATCATTTTTAAAAGGTATTGAAGTTTCTATGTTTGTACTTACCGACGGCAGCTCTTATATTATTTTGCCTGAAGCCAAAGATTACAAGCGCATTGGTAATGGTGATACAGGATTAAACACCGGCGGAATGGGAGCTGTAAGTCCAGTGCCATTTGTAGACGATACGTTTACGCAAAAGGTAAAAACACAAATAATTGAGCCCGTGTTAAAAGGTTTAAAATCTGAGTCTATTGCGTATCAGGGTTTTTTATTTATTGGATTAATGAATTGTAACGGAGATCCTTATGTTATTGAGTTTAACTGCAGAATGGGCGATCCGGAAACGGAGGTTGTAATTCCCAGAATTGAATCCGATTTGCTGGATGTTTTTATTGCATTAAGCAAAACGGCATTACACACCGTAGCATTAAAAGTTACTCCCCGAAGTGCTATAAGTTTAGTAATGGTGAGTGGTGGATATCCCGAATCGTATCTTACCGGTAAAGCCATTACAATAGATTACACAGCTGCTGATATGTTATTATTTCATGCCGGCACAACAATTCAAGACCAGCAATTGCTTACGCGTGGCGGAAGGGTTTTTGCTTTAACAGCATTTGGGGATACGTTAACAGAGGCCCAAAAAAAAGTTTACAGCCACAGCGTGGGTGTACAATATGAGGGTAAATACCAGCGTTCCGACATCGGTGATGATTTGTTGCAATATGCGTAACCTTAGTCATATTTTATATCGAGATTTTCGTCAGGAATGGCGGCAGTCAGCAATATGGTTGTCTGTGGTTTTGTTTATGGTTGGCTCAGTTTATATTACCTCTCTGTGTTTTAATGCTAAAATGGATAAGCCCAGCTGGAATGCAGTGTTTTGGATAATGTTGTTATTTACGTCGCTTAGTTTGTCGGTTCGAAGTTTAAATGCCAGCAGTCAAGGCTATGCTTTGTATCAGTTTTTACTTTTTAACCCTATAGATTTTATAATTGCCCGATGGTTATTTCAGGTTATTTTAGCATTGGTACTTAATCTATTAACGGTATTAGTGTATGGATGGTTTATGGGATTTTCAGTACAACGTCCGGCACTTTTTTTAAGCATAACGGTTTTAAATACGCTGGCTGCTGCTTCGGTTCTGGTTTTTACGAATGCCCTTACTTCGTATGTTTCTGCGGGGTTTTCGCTTTTAAGTATTTTAAGCATCCCGTTACTTATACCCGTGTACAGCATTTCCGTAAAACTGGGAAAACAAGCAATGGATGGTATTGAAAATGCAGCATTTAGATGGGATTTAATGGGGATTTTAAGTGCTGTGTTTTTAATCAGTTTTGGACTTCTCATCCTATTATTTCCGTATCTTTGGCGCAGCAGATAAGTTTATTAAAAACTAAACTTAAAAACACGTGAATTATAATTTACATGCAACGTTCTTGGTATAAAGTAACAGTAGTAGTATTATTGTTATACAGTTGTATTGCGGGGTTATGGATGCCGGTACCACGGTTGCCAATATTAAATGAAACAATACGAAATGTTTATTTTCATGTACCCGTGTGGTTTGGTTTAATTGTAATGTGTGCATATTCTGCATACGGGGCCCTACGGTATTTAAAAAACGCCTCAGCCAAATGGGACCAGGTTTCTCATACCGCTGCACAAACAGCCATGTTTTTAAGTGTTCCAGGCATATTAACAGGATCCATATGGGCAAAATTTACGTGGGGTACCTGGTGGACGTTTCAAGATCCAAAATTAAACGGTGTTGCATTGAGTATTTTAATTTATGGGGCTTATTTTATATTGCGTTCTGCTGCACACGAACCGCACAAAAAAGCGCAGCTTTCGGCGGTATATAATATTTTTGCATTTGTTATGCTTATTTTATTTCTGCTTGTTCTGCCGCGGTTAACAGCTTCATTGCATCCAGGTAATGGGGGTAATCCGGCATTTAGTAAATACGATTTGGATAATGGCATGCGCCTTATTTTTTATCCTGCCGTATTAGCATGGATTGGCTTAAGTTTTTGGCTTTTTGAACTTCAATACCGGTATCAACGTTTAAAAGAGTTATACAATCATGAAAACCATTAAAACATTTATTTTTTTAAGTACATTGTTTTGTTCTGGCCTTAGCGCACAGGTTATAAATACAGACGTTGAAATGGCTGATCGCTTGCGTGCTGATGGAAAATGGGGTGTTGTTGTAGCCGTTATAGCATTGCTGCTTTTTTCACTTTGTATATGGTTAATACGATTAGATCGTAAACTAACAAAACTTGAAAATAAACGCAATGACTAAATCAAAAGCAATTGCATTACTTGCAATTTTAGTAGGAATTTCGGCAATAGGTTTTCAGCTTTGGAAAAGTATTGAAGCCCCTTCGAGTGGATCATTGGGCTATGCCAATTTTACTCAGGCTGCACTTCAGCCCGGAAAAGAATTTCATGTTGTAGGTACTTGTGATAGAAAACGTCCTATGCTTTATAATCCTAAAGTTAACCCGGATATATTCTCTTTTTTTCTTACGGATCAAAATGGAACCCAACGCCAAGTTAATTTGCATAAAAGCAAGCCGCAGGATTTTGATAAAAGCGAACAAATAGTTTTAATAGGAACCATACAGGATTCTGTTTTTGAAGCCAGTGATATTTTATTAAAATGCCCAAGCAAGTATAATGAAACTACTTCACGTTAAACCATGATACCATACCGGGGAGAGCATATATGGGCCGGACAGTGGGGGCATATGTTAGTAATTTTGAGTTTTGTTTCGGCTTTTTGTTTAGCCCTACTTTGTGTTGCTAAAACAAAATTTAGTTTAAAACACTGGATTACAACAGGTGTTATCATTCATGCTATTTCGGTTGCTGCCGTTGCCGGTTTGCTCATTTTTATGTTGTTACAACATTTTTATGAGTATCAATATGTATGGCAGCACAGCAATTCAGAAATGGACATGCGTTATATTTTTTCATGTTTGTGGGAAGGGCAGGAAGGAAGTTTTTTATTGTGGCTGTTTTGGAATTCCTTGTTATGTATAGGTGTTTGGTATCAGTTACGTAACAGCACCCTGTTAAAGCCGGTTTTAAGTATTTTGTTTTTAATTCAGGCATATATTGCCAGTATGTTGTTGGGCGTTTATGTTTTGGACTATAAAATTGGTAGTAGTCCGTTTTTATTATTGCGAGAACATTCGGATTTTATGCATTTACCTTTTGTTAAATCGCCTGAGTATTTAAATCGTTTAGATGGCAGAGGCCTTAATCCATTATTAATGAATGCATGGATGACTATTCATCCGCCCACCTTGTTTTTGGGATTTGCATTAACCGGTATTCCATTTGCTTTTGCCCTTTCAGGATTATGGCAGTCTTCAAAACCCTCAATGTGGGCGCCTGCAGCATACCCTTGGGCTATTGCCGCTATGGCCGTATTAGGAATCGGTATCTTAATGGGAGGTGCCTGGGCATATGAAGCATTAAGTTTTGGAGGATTTTGGGCCTGGGATCCAGTAGAAAATTCATCACTTGTACCCTGGCTTTTAATGGTTGCCGGAACACACGCTATATTGTTAAACCTCCGAAAAAAGGGGTCAAACGCAAGCACCTACATTTCTACCATTCTTCCTTTTTTAACGGTTTTATATTCTACTTTTTTAACCCGTAGCGGTATATTGGGTAATGCCTCTGTACATGCTTTTACAGACTTGGGTATGACGGGACAATTATTAATTTACCTCATTACATTTGTGTATTTAGCTGTTGCTCCAGTAATATCCAATTCTATAGCACGTGCCGCATATTTGGTTTTAAGTCCATTAGTATTAATTATGGCTGCTGTATATCAGCATATTCCCTGGGGATTTTATATATGGATAAGTTATACGCTTATACATTTATTCATTTTGGTTTATTCATGGTTTATAGCATCTGAAAACCATTTATTTCATTCACAACGTTCCAGTTTTATGCGTATGGGAATACTTTGGATACTGTTAACCAGTGCTATGATCCTGTTTTTTACATCTGTTCCGGTAATTAATACATTGTTTTCAAAACATTATGCGCCGCCTTCAATTGATACATATAACCAGTGGATGACACCAATGGTTATTTTAATTTTATTTTTAATGACTTGGGCGCATCAATTAACATATTCCAAAAACTACGCTCTTCAAGTTTTATATAAAATACGATGGTGGTCTTTGCTGGCATTGGCAATTGCTATTTGTATTTGTGTACCGTTTTATATTTTAAATCCACCCAAGGGCTATTATAGCATATGGTATTGGCAACTGGGCTTGTGTGTTTTGGTATTGATTTGTATTTGGGGTTTGTTTTTACATCTTCGTAACATACTTCGCATAAAAGCATCGGTTTGGATTGAAACGGGTGGAGCATTAGCACATATCGGATTTATTTTAGTAATACTTGGTGCAGTAATGTCAACTTCAAAAAAAACAAATTTAACATCGCGTCCACAGGCAGAAATTCCCGGCATAAAAACCAATGCCGGAAGTATTATGTTAACCCGTGGTGATACGGTTCAATTGGGTCCCTATTGGGTTACCTATGCACAAAAAAAACGTGTTGGAATGGATGTGTTTTTTACAATACAGTATTTTCATAAAACGGCCTCTCAGCAATTTATCCCGGCGTTTACATTGCAGCCTAAAGTGCAGGACAATCCCCGCATGGGTAAAGCCGCCGATCCGGATACTAAACATTTTTTAAGCCATGATGTATATACGCATGTTGCATATGCCGATTTAACCGATCAAACACAAGCGCAGGGTTATTCACAACCAGTAAACATGCTTGGCCACATTGGAGATACAATTTCATTGCGACAATACTTATTAATTTTAGACTCCATACGTACCCAGATTGGTAATGCGGATTCTTCCATGCGTGTAACATTGGTACTTCGTGGCATAGATGTTAAAGGCTCAGAATTTATGGCCTATCCAACGTTGGAAATTAAAAACCGCATGCTTATACCAAAACCTTACGAAATTAAAGACAAAGGTTTAAAATTGGTTTTTTGGAATATAAAACCCGAAGCGCAGTCCTTTGAAATAACTGTACAAGAAAATGCTGCATTGCAAAATGACTTTATTGTTATGGAAGCCTATGCGTTTCCGTTTATAAATATTCTTTGGATTGGTGTAATGGTGATGGCACTGGGTACTTTTATGACCTTGTTTAAATATATTTTTAAATCTTCCAGCTGATACCGGTGGTCCAAACGCAGTACAATATAGTTATTGCCGGCAGCGGTAAATTGGCCAAAGCCTGGTTTGCATTTTTTCGCCATCATAACGCTGTAGCGCATATTGAAGTTTTATCAAGAAGTTTCAAATTAAATGGTTTCCCTAAAGATGCGCACTTAAAATATTCACTTCAACATGTAAATTCTAAAAGCAATCTTTTTATAATTGCGGTATCCGACCGAGCTGTTTCAAAACTTGCAAAAACCATATATGCCCGTTTTCCAAAAGCCTTGGTATGCCATTGTTCTGGTACAGTATTGTTAAGTGACCTGCCACAGCCTTTATTGCATAAAATGGTTGTATATCCTATGTATTCATTTAACGGACAGTCTCAAACCGATTGGTCTCAAGTACCATTGTTTATTGAGGGCTTAACTACAAAAAATAAAAAAACCATCGTACAAGATTTATTTGCCAACCTGCACATTTATACATGTAATTCTAACGAACGTATACGTTTACATTGTGCTGCCGTTATTACACATAATTTTTCAAATGCCCTATTGGTTTGGGCAAATTCAATTTTGCCACCTAAATATCAAAAACACAAAGTGTGGTACCCCCTGTTGCATCAATGGTTTACCGATTTAAATTCCCATTTGCCAAAAACCTTACAAACAGGTCCTGCTTTGCGAAACGATAAAACTACCATTCAAAAACATATACAATTATTTTCCACTCAAAATTTTAAAGTATTGTATCGTAAATTAACCCAGTTAATACAAATTCAGCATGAATTATAAACAACGGTTTACAAGGGTTAATACATTTATTTTTGATATTGACGGTGTGCTTACAAATGGCCAGGTTATTCTGGGGGCAGATAATCAACACACACGAAGTTTAAATGTTAAAGATGCTTATGCCTTGCATGTAGCGCATCAAACGGGTTTTAAGCTTTTTGTAATTAGCGGGGGCAATTCGGAGCCTGTTAGAGTATATCTAGAATCTATTGGAATCGTTGTTAATATGTCGGTTCATGATAAATGGGGCTGTTATAAAATGCTTGAACATACCCATGCATTAGATTTAAATCAGGTGATGTACATGGGAGATGATGGTCCTGACCTACCGCTTTTAAGACAGGTTGGATGTGCCGTTTGTCCAAATGATGCTGCGCTGGATGTTAAACAAGTGGTGCATTATATATCACCTTTTACAGGCGGAAACGGTTGTGTTCGCGATGTTATCGAGCAAGTTTGTAAATCGCAAAACCGATGGAATACTATACCCTGGTGATGTACAACATTTGGAAATATTTAAAAGCTTGGTCAATTCTACTGCGCGTTGAAAATTTAATAATGATTGCAGTAGCCATGTGGATCATGCATTCCTACGTTGTAAATACAAAATTAGAGGCTATGGGTATTTTGGTTTACGGCCAAAACACAGCATTTTGGATGCTGGTAGCAAGTGTCGTTTTAATTGCTGCAGGTGGATATGCTATTAACGATTATTTTGATATCCGAACCGATGAAATTAATCGCCCGCACCGCGTAATTCTAAATAAAGTTGTAAAACGAAGGTCGGCCATTGTGGCGCATTTCTGTTTAAGTTTTTGCGGACTTCTATTGGCAGTGTACTTAGCATTTAAAGTTCAATATCTCAGAATGCTGATATATCACGGTTTGGCAATTATGTTATTATGGACGTACAGCACGCATTTTAAAAAAAACTGGTTAATTGGTAATATTATCATTGCACTTTTGTCTGCAGCAGTTTTAACCGTTCCGCTGGTATATGCATTTGGCTTGTATAAAATTAAATTAGATCATTTTTCTGTATCACAATATTGGATTGTATCAAAACCTATTATACTGTACGCGTTATTTGCATTTTTGATAAGTTTTTCTAGAGAACTGGTTAAAGATCTTGAAGATATAAAGGGTGATAAAATAGATGGCGCCAATACATTTCCGATATATGCAGGTGTTTTGCCTTCAAAAATGCTTTTTACATTTAGTAATGTATTAAGTGCTGTGTTTTTAAGTTTTATACTTTATAATACCATTACCTACACTACAGTAAAACCTATCGGACCATTTTTATATATTTTATTCTTATTGTTTTGTCCAATATTTGTAACAGCAGTATTAATATGGCCCTCCAGTTCGTCTCGGCATTTTAAATATTTGAGTTGGGCATTAAAAAGTATAATGTTTTTGGGACTTTTTTTTGCAGTTTTATTTATTTCATGAGTGTTAAAAATATTTTTCCCTTTAAAGTTGTTTTAGGCTCAGCTTCGCCCAGGCGTATTGAATTGATGCGTGGTCTGGGTGTTGATATTACTGTAAAACCTTCACATGCCGATGAAACCTATCCCCAAAATCTCACGGCCGAACAAATTCCGTGTTTTTTAGCCGAACAAAAGATGCATGCAATAGCTCCTTCCTGCAATGCAAACGACGTAATTTTAACAGCCGATACTATTGTATATTTTAAAGGCAAGGTTTTTAATAAACCTAAAAACGAACAAGAGGCCTTAACGATGCTCTCAGCCTTATCTGAAAATACCCATACCGTTTTTACTGCAGTAGCATTAAAATACCAAGGGTACTCTAACACCTTTTACGATTCAGCAGATGTACACTTTACCAAACTTAGTTTACAAGAATTACTGTTTTATATTTCAAATTATAAACCCTTTGATAAAGCGGGATCCTATGGTGTACAAGACTGGCTGGGATATATTGGTATAGAATCCGTAAAAGGTAGTTTTTATACTGTAATGGGTTTGCCCGTGCACAAGGTGTACCAAGAGTTAAAACGCATCAACTCATTTTGGGCTTAAAAAAATAAGGCTTTAAATATGCAGGTTCAAGATTACCATAATCGGCAGGCCATTGATTGTGAATGTACATTTCATGAGCGATTTCAATCATATCAGAAGCATGTGGATGTAAAATATCTTCCTGTATTTTAATGACTGATTTAATATTTTGAATAAAAGGTAACGTTTTAGAACTGCCGCTGCCGCATACACACAAAGTTAAACCCGTAAGAGAATTAAAAAAATCCGTTTGTGCTAAGTCAATAGCCCTGGGTTCGATTAATGTTTTTAAATTGTTATTGTAAACAGCTACATAAATTTCCATTCGTCCGGCATCTTGACAAATTACATAGGTATTACAAAATGATTTTGCGCGGGCTGCAAATGCCATCAATTTTAATGAGTCTATCGGAATGAGCGGAATTTTTAAACCATAACACAGGCCTTTTGCGGTACTTAATCCAATACGAAGTCCCGTGTACGAGCCCGGGCCAATACTAACAGCAATTGCATGCAATTGATTTAATGCTTTGTGGTTTTTTTTTAAAAGTTCTTGAATGCCAGTATGTATCCATTCGGCGTGTGCATGCGGCGTAGCATTTTGAATAACATCAATACAAACTCCAGATTCAGATAACCCAAGGGAGCAAACCGGACCAGAGGATTCAATATGAAGCAGCACTACACTCAAGGCTTTTCGGAGGGATTTAAAAAAGCGTCTTTTTCAACAATTTCAATTTCACTCTGGGGTTTTAGTGTTTCGTTTAATGCATCAAAAGGTCCGGCAATAATAGTTTCTCCAGCTTTTAATCCGGCTGTAAGTTCAATAAATTGAGCATCTTGTATTCCGGTTTTAACGGGCTTTAATACCGGTTTATTATTTGAAATTATAAATACACCAAGATTGCTTTCAGTTGATTTTTGGATTTGTTTTTTAATAGTGTCAGCGTTCCAATTACGTGAAATTACAGCCTGAATAGGAACAGAAAGGCATTTATTTTTAAAACGTGTCATAATAGAAACGCTGGCACTCATACCAGGCCTAAACGGCGATTGATCTTGGGCAGCACTCAAATGCCGGTACGATTCCTGAATTAAGCGCACTTTCACAACAAAATTTGTTACTTGTTCGAGTGAACTTGTATTTTGTGAGGAGTTAGCAATTTCGGTTACAATACCGCGAATTCGTTCATTAGGATATGCTTCAACATCCACAATAGCAGAATCTTTGAGATGAATTTTTACAATATCAATTTCATTAATTTCAACACTAACTTCCATTTCATTTAAATTAGCAAGCCGCATCAATTCTGTTCCAGACATTCCCGAAACACCTACCACGCGTTCGCCCTGTTCTACACTAAGTTTTGAAATGGTAGCATCGGCTGGGGCATATATAAATGTTTTTTCTAAATTATTACGGGCTTCTTTTAATGCAGCTTCATTTCCTTCAATACCATAGGTTGCAGATAGTACATTGGATTCAATACTTTTTACATTGGCCTCTGCGCTTTTATACTGGGTTAATGCAGCTTCAAAGTCTTGCTGTGCAATTAATTTGTTTTCAAACAGTGATTTTTGTCTTTCGTAAATTAAGCGTGCATTTTCAAACGAAGCTTTTGCCTGATCAAGCAATGCCAATGTGCTTTTTAATCCGGCTTGTGTAGATTTAACTGAGGCTTGAGCACGCTGAAGCAAACTTTCATAATTATCTGGTTTTATTCGGCAAAGCAGGTCGCCTTTTTTTACGTGTTGGCCTTCCTTAACGTACATTTCGGTAATTTCACCGCTTACGTCACTACTTATTTTAATTTCAGTTTCAGGTTGAATTTTTCCGGAAGCATTTACCGTTTCTAAAACTGACCGGTAGGCCACAACATCCGTATACACCTTTATAGTAGCTCTGCCGCTGCAGGTTTTAAACAATATGGCAATAATAAGTAATACTACACCAATGATGATGTACAGTTTAAAGCGTTTCATGTAATATTACAAAAGTACTATGTTAATTTGAATAGCACGTATTTTTACATTGTAATATTAAAATTGTGAATTTATTAGAATTTGAATCGAGTCTGTATCTTAAACAGCATGCGCAGCAACCGGTACACTGGCACCCCTATAATGCAAAAGCTTGGCAGCGTGCTAAAGATGAAAATAAACCTGTAATTGTAAGCATAGGGTACAGCTCTTGTCACTGGTGTCATGTCATGGCTCATGAGTGTTTTGACGATTTTGAAGTAGCAGAGGTAATGAATCGCCATTTTGTTAGTATTAAAATAGATCGTGAAGAATTTCCAGATGCAGATCATTTTTATATGCGTGCCCTTCATGCCATGGGCGGCTCAGGTGGTTGGCCTTTAAACTGCATTACGCTTAGTGACGGCAGACCGCTTTATGCTGCAACGTATATTCCAAAGGCCCGATGGATAGACCTGTTACAGCAAATTATTCGTATAACCAGTGAACAGCCGCAAACCGCATTACAATACGCAGATCAAATAGAGCAGGCGATGCAACCGGTAAGTACATTTCAAAGCCACCATGCTAGTATTACCCCCATTAATTTTAAACAGGTCCTTAAATCCCTCGAACCACAATTGGATTTTGAAAATGGATTACTAAAGGGGGCACCAAAGTTTATTATGCCCGAATTTTGGAATTTTCTTTTATCGTATTGTAATATGCCGGCCATGCTTCAAATTCAAAAAGCAGTTTCGCTAACACTGTTTAATTGTGCCTTAAAAGGGTTATACGATCCCATAAATGGTGGCTTTTACCGTTACGCTACCGATGAAAAATTAAAAATACCACATTTTGAAAAAATGCTGTACGATCAAGCGCAGTTAATAAGCTTATACTGGGATGCGTATGCACTTTTTAAAGAGCCGTTTTACAGGTATGTGGCAGTTCAGGTAATTGAATTTATAGAATCGCAAATGGGTCTTCCTGAATTTGGATTTTCAGCTGCACTCGACGCAGATAGTCCAGAGGGCGAGGGGGCCTTTTATGTGTGGCGCATGAACGATTTAAACACTCATTTTTCGGATAAGCAACAAAATAGTTTTAAGCTGTTTTTTGATACTACTGAAAACTCGTATTGGCATGAGGCGGATGCGCATATATTTTTATTTAAAGATGTACGCGCGCGTCCTCCTTTAGTGGATGCTCATGGAATCCCAAGTAAGAATTGGTTGGATGTGCAGGGGTTATTAAAATCGCTTCAACAGCATCGTACTTTACCTCAATGTGACACTAAACAAATTTTAGCATGGAATGCCTTGGTATTAAAAGCCTATGTAAAAAGTTATGAAACAAGTGGTTTAGCGCACTATTTGCTAAAAGCCCACAGGCTTTATAACTACATTACATCTAATTTTAAAAAAAGTAATACATCGTGGTTTCATCAAATCATTAATCAAACACCCTCTGGAATAGCCAATTTTGAAGATTTATCATACCTTATATCTGCATTTCTTGATCTGTCCAATTGCATTTCAGAACCTATCCTTTTACAGGATTGTAAAAACCTTACCGAACAAATTGAATTTGAATTTAAAAACCCTGTTTCACCATTGTATTTTTTTGGACCCGAAGCCCATCCTACACCGTTTAGAACTGTTGAAACTCAGGACGGCGTACAACCTTCGGCGAATGCCGTTATGGCCGAAAATTTTTTACGTATGGGACTTATTACACAAAATCAATCTTATGTCCAAAAGGCACAACACATGGTTTCTTATATGCATTCGCAAATACAATCTGCATTACCTTTTTATGCATACTGGGCTAAAGTAGCGCGTTATTTTTATGAACCCATGGTTTTTTTAAAAATCGTTGGTAAGTCTGTGGATGAAATTTGGATTCAATTATCAGGCAGGTATCGAAATAATTGTGTTCTTTGGGTTTTTACCGATGATACTTGTTCACAGATTAGTGCAACTACATGTTCACTTACGGCATGTGATGCGCCCGATGTTAACTTTAATGCTACTCTTAAACGTCTTGAACGTTTACAAACTTTTGGCTCAAAATCAAACTAAGTTCTGTCAACAACTTAATTTTGAAACCGAACACCCCCCCTTTTTTACTTTTAATTCTTGTTTTATAGCTTCTCATCACATTCAAAAACTGGAGGTAACCGTTTCAAAAAAGCCCGATTTTAAAACCGTTAAATCAGCAGTAGAATTGTGGGTGTATGATTTTAACAATCTGGGGCAATGCATGCAGCTAAAGCGATATCACCGGCCAGTTAAATCCTCAAAACACACCAAGGCCTATGCCGATTCAACCATTTATGTATGGACGTATGCGGGCACCTTTTGTATAGCCCAAAGGGTTTTAGAAAATACCATATGGAAAAGTGTTTACCGTGTATTAAATAAAACCGATTCTGCTTTTGTACAATATTATACGGAAGAGATACAAAACCCATTTATAAAGTCCTCAGAGTTTCCCTATATTTTAAAATCCATAGCAAAAGATAGTATCGGTATTCAAAAACTTTCAGCACATGTAACACTGCAAACCTATTTTAACATGCAGCACAAGCCGTATAAAGAAATAATTTCACGATTTTATTCTGATGGTTCGCTAGAATCTAAATCCGAACATTATTTTGCTGCTCCCTGGATGCAACAAATGGGGCAATGGCATAAAAATGCAGGTCTCCTCAAGCGTTATGAATTTACATTTCAAAACAATATGCAGGTTAAAACAGAACGTCGCTTTACTTACGATTCGCGGGGTGTATTATATGCCGATTCAGTGTTTACAGACACTCGTTTTGTACAGCAAAGTGCCTATCTTATAAATTCCGACGGATGTTTTAAAAGTATTGTATTACAATCTATAGATGAAGGGCATGTAACTATTTTTGACTTTAAGTATACGCAAACTAAACCCTAATGTTAGGCATGTTACACAAAGTTGCTTATATAAAATTAGTATTATGTTTTAATTGGTAAACATTAAAACGCAAAAAGAACAATTTAATACTATATCAGTTTTAATTATTGTGCTTACTATCTTAACGTACACGCATGTTCTTGCTTTAGTTTTTCAATAACACGTTGCATAACAGTATCAATTTCAAAATCCGTTAATGTTTTATCAACGCGCTGTAGCTTCAATCTTATACCAATGGCATGTTCTCTGCCCATTTCAGATTTTTTAAAACGATCAAAAAGCTTTACATCCTGTATATAACCTTCTGTATTACATGTTAAAATAAGGCTTTGAATGGCCTCAAAACTTACAGATTCATCAATTTGTATGGACATATCACGCTCAACAAATGGAAACTTAATAAAATCCGAAAATACGGTTTGTAGGCGGTGTTTTAAATCTAATAAAACATGAGCATCGAGTTCGGCATAATAAATGGTTCCGTGTAAATCAAAGTGTTTTAAATATTCAGAATTTACTATTCCCCAATAGCCAATGGGGGAATTTTCAAATATAATTTCAAAGGCGTTTAGTAATCCGTTATAGTTTTTGCTATGCTGCTGTATTGTTTTTATACCCACATAATTTAAAATTTGTAAAAGCAATGCCTTAATATAGCCAGATTGCGTTTTGTATGTTAATCCGTAAGGATTAGCTTCTAACATGTCTCCGGCGCACACTATTGCTAATGATTTGCGTTCGGTATGGTGTTCTGCTATTTTATAAACAGAGCCCCATTCAAAAAAGCGCAAGGGGCTGTTTTTATGATTTTGATTTAAGCTCAATGTTTTTAAAGCACCATAAAGTAATTGGGTTCTCAGCGCTGCAAGTTCCTGACTTAACGGATTTTTTAAAAGCACCTGTGGATGTTGTAATTTAAGTTGAGGTTCAAAAGAAAGGTTCATCATTTCATGCCATCCTGAACCTTGTAATATCGTACTTATTTCATTTTCAAACCGCATCATACCACCGTCCATGGTGCCTGCAACACGGTACCGGATTTGTCCAGACGCTAAAATTTTATCGTAGCCATACAGCCTCATAATTTCTTCCACAACATCTGCTTCTCTGGTAATTTCTGATTTTGAGGCAGGAATTTGCAATAACATACCGTCACTGCCTTCACTATCTATAATAAATCCTAAAGTTTCAAAAATACGTCGTATATCAGCTTTTGGTATTTCCATACCAATCAAATCAAAACAACGTTTGTATGAAAATGCCAAGGGATGCGTTTCAGGCTTTGTTGTGAGCTGTAAACTTTGTATGTTTTGAGCAATTTGAGCTCCGGTAATTTCACAAATTAAATGCACACATTCAGATAATACCTGCATTAAACCATGAGGATTAACACCCCGTTCAAATCGGTAAGAGGCATCCGTATGTATGGCATGTCGCTTGGAGGTGCGACGCACCATTGCCGCATTAAATATAGCACACTCTATAATTACAGTACTGGTATGTTCTGATACGCCGGAGGTTTTACCACCCATTATTCCGGCAAATGCCAGTGGTTTTTCCGCATCGGCAATAATTAAATCATCTGTATGGAGCACATAGCTTTTTCCGTCAAGAGCCAGCATTTGTTCGCCATTGCGTGCATGGCGCACCTCCAGTAATGACCCTTTCAGCGCATTAAAATCATAAGCATGTAAGGGTTGGCCCCATTCATGCATTAAAAAATTAGTAATGTCAACAACGGCATTAATAGATTTAACCCCAATACTGTTTAATCGTTGCTGAAGCCATTCAGGACTTTGCGTTTGGCTAATACCGTTTAAAATAACCCAATGAAATGCGTCGCACGCATCAGCGCTGGATACTTGTGCTTTAACTTTTAATGTTTCACTTGCGTGATACGTTTTAACGGGTGCAGGAGTTCGTAGGGTATAAGGTTGTTGCAGGCGCACGGCTAAAGCTGCAACTAAATCACGAGCTACACCAAAATGTGAAAGTGCATCACCACGGTTTGGTGTTATTCCTATTTCAAAACAAGTATCGGCATTATCAGAAATTATATCAGCTACTAAACTACCTACTTGCAGGTCTTTTGAATTTAAAATTACAATGCCATCATGGGACAGTCCAATTCCAATTTCATCTTCAGCGCAAAGCATACCTTCGCTAATTTCGCCTCTAATTTTAGATTTTTTAATGGTTATGGGCCCACCGTTTTTAGGATGTAACGTACACCCTACAGGGGCAAAAATTACAAACTGTCCTTCCGCTACATTTGGTGCTCCGCAAACTACAGATTTTAATTGCCCGCTTCCATCATCAATTTGGGTGCAAGTTAATCGATCTGCTTGAGGATGCTTTGTACATGATTTTACCTGCGCTACCAGTAATCCTTTAAGCTGATCTTTACTAACACCTGTTGTTTCAACAGATTCTACTTCAAGTCCTATTTCTGTGAGTATTGCAGCGGTTTCTGCAGGTTCAGGTAATGTATGAATAAAGGTTTTTAACCAATTATATGAAATTTTCATATGCCTTGTAAAGATAACTATTTATATGCGCGGCAACGCAATAAACCCCTGCTGTGGCTTTAATCAGGTTTTAATGAGCCTGTGTACAACCCATGCGCCCTCGCGTGTTTTAATTTTTAAAAAATAAATTCCGGCAGCATTATTCACGCGTAAAATGTGCGATTGATTTTGGTTTAAATCGGTATGCCATAGTAAATTACCTGTATAAGAAAATAATTCTAGCTCCACAGCCTGATAAGTTACTATATTAAAGCTGCCTGAACTGGGATTTGGAAATATGCGAATTAGGTTATTAGTGTTAAATTCATTAATTGAGCTTACGTCACAGCTTTTATCCACATAGATATTCAAAAGGGTATCAGATAAACAATTCGAGGGGCCAATACCACTAATCGTATAAGTTTGAGTTTGATAAATAATAAGCGGTATTTGAATTCCGCTGTAATTTCCGGGTTGAATAGTAATGGCATTTGATCCAAAATCAGTAATCATTACAGTGCCGCCGTTACAGGCTATGGTATCAGAAATACTTAAGTTAAAATTCCAAGGCGCAGCTACTTGAATTAATTTGTAGGCTGATTTAATACAGGTGCCGTCACTGGCTACTACCGTATAATTGGTGTTAAAGGTAGGGCTAAAAACTGCAGGGTTAGCAGTTATGCCGCCCGGATAAAAGGTATAATTTAATGCGCCGGTAGCCGTTAAACTTACACTTGTGCCCGGACATATAGAATTTAAGTTTGCACTTACTAGCGGAGTAAAACTGGGATTAACGCTTAACGTTTGAATAGTGGTTTGCGAGCAATTTCCAATAGCGCCCATTAAAGTATACTGAGTATTAACACTGGGCGATACAATAATAAAACTACCGGTGTACGATCCAGGATACCAGGTATAATTTGTGGCTCCTGAAGCTAAAAGGGTACGCGTAGCGGGTGCGCAAAGTGCATTTTGAATACCACTGATTGCAAGTGTTGGCACAGGGCTAATTGCAATAGTTCGTGTTACGGGACAATTTGTACCAGATCCGTTTACCAAAAGCGTAATAGTATAAATTCCAGCGGTACTGCAATTAAAGCTGGGATTGGGCGAGGTAAGGGTTTGGCTTATAGGTGCAGAAATAGTCCAAAGCCATGCTGTTGGAGTTCCAATGGCAGATGCACTCAGTTGTGCATTTTGACCAAGACAATAGGAATTATTAGATTGAATTTGAGCCGAAATGGGAGGTGGGTTGGTAGCTTTTACACTTAAATAATAGCGTCCTAAACTTCCATAGTCAGAATAATTGTTTGATCCGGCACCATCAATGGTAAAATAATACGATCCGGCAGTTAAATTTAAACCGCATAGCGCATTTAATTTTGTTAGGGATGAATCTGCAGCAATTAAACTGTTAGTAATGGCATTATAAAGTTTTAGTTTTATATCCAAATTGGCGCCATTATACCCCGTAACGCTTGTATCTAAAGCCCAGGGCTTTGCATTAATTGAAACATAACGGGGACCGCAAATCGAAAACCGGTACACATCAATATCCGAGGGTGTTGTTATAAGTCCAGAATCTTGTGTGGTAAGCGTATTTAAATTGAGCCATTTGGCATTAGTGAGATTATCGCCAACATCATCGTTTTCAAAATTTAAAAATGCATTCCCGGTTATTCCAACACTGCCATTTGAATGATCTAATTGCGTAAGCGTGCACGAGGTGGCGCTTTTACCATTATGCCATATGGTTACATTTTTAGAATATCCAACACCCATTATGGGCGCCCAGGATGTAACGCCGGTGCCTTGTCCGGGGTGGTATTCATTGGTTTTGTTGCAATTTACATCGTAAGTACTTTGGTGTCTTAAACTGAGTGTATGGCCGGCTTCATGCGCAGCTGCTTCAGCCATGTTTTTAGAATTGTATCCCAATTGATTTTCAAAAACCCAGCAGGGTGTACCGGGCGTTCCGCCCCATGCAAAACTGCCAACATAAGCTACACCACCGGCTGAACCAAACCACGCACTGGTGGGTGTAAATACAATACGCATTCTGCGGTTTGGAAGCGCATTATTAAAGCGGGATGAATCGGTAGTAATATTAACATCAAATGGAACATAGTCCTCAGCGATACGTTTAAATATTAAAATTTTATTTGCATTTGAAACCGTTGAAGGTGCTGCATTTATAGTGTTTCCCGAGTTCCATGCCGTTCCGCTTACAACTTGACCATCAAAATCTAAGTAAAGTACCTTATTGGTAATTTGCGGCTTACTGTTTAAAATGGGAATTTGAGCAATGGTATTAAATGTTTTGCCTAATATAAAACACAAAAGAAAAAGATGCTTTAGGTTCATGTTATTCGGAGTAAAGTGCATCGGTTGCGGTTCTGGTAAAAATAATTTCAGTTTCATTCTTTGTACCCGTATAACTCCATGTTTCGTTTTGATTTGACTTTGGCGAAGCGGGTAACAAATGTAGAATTGTGCTATACACGCCATTAATTTGAATGTTTAAATAGTAATTCATAAAATCCGGAAGTTGGGCTTGTATAAACTCCATATCACCTTGACGGGTATGTTTTAAAATTAGGATTCGTTTAAAGGCATCTGCTTCGGTAGTATTTAATTCTGTTCCGGGTGTGCTATTAAAAATTTGTTTTAAAGCGGCCGCACTTAATTTTAAAGTTTCAGGTGGCAAGCCATGGGATTGTGATTTTGAAAATAAGGCCGAACATAAAAATACAGTTAAAAAAAAGCCTTGGATACAATTTGAGATCATGTACATAAAAGTAATAATTAAAAATATGATTATAGCATAATGTTTATTGGTGCACGTAAATTAAAACACATTCATAACCTACAAAACAGCAATACGATTTACCATACAAGATTTTGTATTATTTAGTTATGTAAATCAAACGTTTTTGTGCGGCATCAAAAAGTAATAACAATTTAATTACATTAACGATTTTACATTTAGATTGCTTTAAGTATTAATATTTCTGCAAATTAAACACATCCGTTTAAAAAAT
>Ga0255099_1000188_pt1 | contig 25547 bp, 25 predicted proteins | sample Colum_Colum_RepA_2_FD_188451 | JGI IMG/M metagenome (GOLD analysis project Ga0255099, IMG submission 188451) | Freshwater microbial communities from Columbia River, Oregon, United States - Colum_Colum_RepA_8d | ecosystem: Environmental > Aquatic > Freshwater > River | place: USA: Oregon...
GCATGCTGTTTCTCCAGGTTTTGAGACGCTTGGACAAACAGGTCGAATGCACCAGCCAAGTCCAGCGCGGCGGATGAAGAGTCAGTCACGCAATGAGACTCCGTGGACGATGAGACTCCGTGAAATTTGAGGGGCCAGCATGAATGGGGTCATGTTTTATCTGGTCGAGAACGATAACAGAAAGCAAATGGTCGCGGCAATTTTTGCCGCCCGAAGTTCGCTAAAGGCAAGATTTTCTTACGGCAAACATCCAGAATGAGAACTTAATGCAACGGTTTGACGCCCTCTTCTGCGAGGGCGTACTGGCATGCAAACTGCAAAACCAGCTCGTCAATCTCTTTCGATTTTTACGGGCAATGCTCATGAATGCTTCACAACAGCAACTGGATCTGACCCAAAAGGTGCACCGGTGCATTCAACAACAACAGTGGCACCAGGCGAAACACCACTGCCAACGGTTACTCAAGCTCGACGACCAAGACGCTCAAGTGCATCAATTGCTCGGGCTGATTCATGTACAACTGGCTGCCACAGCTACATCAGCTGATCTACGCCACGAGCATGAGAACCGGTCCCTGTTAGCATTTGAAGCCGCCACCCTGCATGGTCCCCAGATGTTCGATGCGTTTGTTAATCTGGGTAACGCATACCTGCAAGTACGCCGCGGCCAAGATGCATTAAAAGCCTACCAAGCTGCGCTAAAGTTGCAACCAGACTCAGACCTGACTTATGCCAACCAAGCCGAGGCTTACCGGCAACTCCACGATACGACACAGGCACTTTGCAGCTATGGCAAGGCCCTTCAATTGGCCCCTAACAAGCACAGCTATCTGGTCAAGGCGGGGAATCTACTGCGTGAATTGCATCGGCACGAAGAGGCTATCGTTTGCTTCGAACAAGCTATCGACATAGAGCCTGACCAGGCAGAGGCCTACGCACACATGGCCATATCCATGGCAGAACTTGGACACCTGGACGCTGCGTTTGGGTGTTGCAAGATTGCCCTGGAGATCGACCCCACCCAATCCGTCGCACACTATCACAGAGCCTTGCTGGAAATACGCCAGGATGACAAGCAAGGAGCATTGAGAAGCTTGAATGCAGCACTAGAGAATGCGCCTCAATCATCCGCGGCCTTGATGAGCAAGGGTCTGCTGTTGATCAACCTCAAGGACCCAGCAGCAGCACTCATCGCACTGGACCGTGCCATTGAACTGGGCGTCAAGACGGCCGATATTTATCACCAACGAGCTTATTGTCAAAAAGAATTGAAGCAATTGGAGTTGGCCGTCAACGACTTGGAAACTGCTTTAACTCTGGACCCTAAACATGCAGATGCCCTGATGACCCTGGGCGTCATATCACAAGAAATGGGACGGTACGAAGCCGCCGTTGGTTTGTACACCCAGACAATTGCACTCAACCCAGCCAAGGCCGAGGCATATTCGAATCTGGGTGCCGTGCTATTTGAAATGAACCGTTATGAGGATGCTCTCGAAACCTTACGAGCGGCAATCGATATGGCACCCCAGTTGGTCAACGCCTGGAGCAATCTGGGCGCCACGCTGATGAAGTTATATCAATACGAAGATGCTCTGAAAGCTTTCGACCAAGTGCTGCTACTCGACCCTAAGCATGTTGATGCGTACTGCCACCAAGGGTTGATTCTCCATGACTTGCGTCGATTTGATGACGCCATGACTTGCTACGACAAGGCGTTGACGATAGATCCAGAGAGCACGCTAGCCCGTTGGAATCAATCGATTTGCCTGTTACTCCAGGGAGACTTTAAGCGCGGGTGGCCTGCCTATGAAGCGCGATGGCAACACAAAAAGCTCCAGTTGACCCTGCGCGACTATGCTCAACCCAGGTGGACCGAGCCCGGGTCATTGAAGGGCAAAAGCATCCTAGTTTATGCTGAGCAAGGATTGGGGGACACGTTGCAGTTTGCCCGATTCCTGCCTCAACTGACTGAGCAAGGTGCAAAAGTCTCCTTTGAAGTTCACCGGCCTCTGGTGCCACTGCTGGCACGGTGCCTTCCCCTGATTAATGTATTTGAAATGGGTCAGACCCCACCCTACTTCGATCTGCATGCGCCCTTGCTAAGTTTGCCTGGGCTTCTGGGTTGTTGCGCCTCTACCATCCCGACGCCGGATCGTTATCTCAATGCCTCACCCAACAAGATCACTGAGTGGCAGCAGCGACTTGGTAACGCACAGCGTCTGCGCATCGGCCTAGTATGGCGTGGAAACCCGGCTCATCAGAACGATCGCAACCGATCCATGTCTCTGCAAACGTTGCTCGAGGCGTTGCCGCAGGGCGTTGACTACTTCTGCCTGCAAAACCAGATTCACTCCCAGGATTTGCAAATATTGGAAAAGACAAACCGGGTTCAAACCTTTGCGCAGGATCTGAGGGATTTCGACGACACAGCTGCGTTGTGCCAACTCATGGACCTGGTGATATCAGTTGACACCAGCGTTGCCCATCTCAGTGCGGCGCTGGGCAAGAAGACCTGGACCTTGATCCCATACTCTCCTGATTGGCGCTGGATGCTGTCAGGCACAGATACCCCGTGGTACCAATCCATGCATTTGTATCGGCAAACAACACCAGGATCTTGGAGGCAATCGCTGGCAATTCTTTCCGAGAACCTCGCCAATGAATTGCTCACAAGACAGCCAGCAACAACACAACCAGAATGCGCATTGGCCGCTTGAATAAACTGTCTGGCGCTCACCCCACTCGGATTTCAAAATGAATTACTCTGCGCACAGGCCCATTGCCTTCGTTTTGGCCTCTACGCATCAAGGTACCCTGTTAGTCAATCGGCATGATTACCGCATCACAGAGCAGGGGGGCTACGGCTTAGGCTATCAACTGCTGGGAACCTCGTCTTTCGATCAGACCGAGGTGAACCTGGTGTTGCAACTGCTGACGCTTAGACGTCAACATCATGGGGATGGCGTCATGGCACTTGACTGCGGTGCCAATCTGGGAGTCCACACGGTTGAATGGGCCAAGCACATGCACCAATGGGGACAAGTTCTAGCGTTTGAAGCACAGGAACGAATTTTTTATGCCCTGGCTGGCAATATCACTCTCAACAATTGTTTCAACGCGCGGGCTATATGGGCGGCAGTCGGCTCGGAGGCCGGACACATTGGCGTGCCCGTTCCTGACTATTTCACGCCCTCAAGTTTTGGTAGTTTGGAAATACGCCCCAAGCCCTCTACGGAATTTATTGGGCAGTCGATTGATTACTCAGCAACGCACCCAACGGCCATGATTGCTATTGACGATCTGGGTCTGAGACGGCTTGATTTCATCAAGATAGACATTGAAGGCATGGAGATGGAGGCATTGCTCGGTGCCGCAGGCTCCATCGAGCGTCATCGGCCACAGATGTTGATAGAAAAGATCAAGTCTGATGAATCGGAAGTTTCGGAATTTCTAATTGATGCAGGGTATCAACTGATCCACATCGGGATCAACATTCTGGCCATTCATCAATCGGATCCGGTTCGGGCGAAATTGAAATTTGCAGAAACTCAAGTTATCTGACTCCATATCGACTTCTATGTCACAGAATTTTCCATGTCCCGTGTGTACCGAAAATTCGCCAGCACTTGACGTGGTGGATTTCAACAAGAACTGTCTCGAGACACAGGGACATTTTCTGCCACTGGCTCGCCAACCCGTGTGGTACCACATGTGTGACAACTGTGGTCACGTATTCAGCCCCGATTTCTGGGGCTGGTCAGACGACGATTTCGCACAAAATATATACAACGACGACTACATCAGTATCGACCCAGATTACCCGGAGACAAGACCTCGTGGTAATGCGCAATGGCTGATGCAACTATTCGGTAATCATGCGGCATCCATTGTGCATCTGGACTATGGGGGAGGTAACGGAAAACTCTCCCACCATCTGCAACAAAATGGCTGGAATTCGATTTCCTTCGACCCGTTTCCACAAACCACCTATGAACCAGATCGCCTGGGCAGGTTTAACTTGATCACGGCCTTTGAAGTGTTCGAGCACGTCTCTCAACCACATCAACTGCTAAACAACATCGCGCAACTCATGAGCGAGTCTTGTCTGGTATTGTTCTCAACATTGACTTCGGATAACGCGCTCAAAAGGAATTCGCGCATCAATTGGTGGTATTGTTCACCGCGCAATGGGCATATCAGTTTGTACACACGAAAGAGCTTGTCGCTCCTTGGCGCCCAACACGATCTAAAGTTTGGCAGTATTAACGAAGGGGTTCACTGCTACGCGAACCAAATTCCGCCTTGGGCCGCACAATTTTCATGCTGAGTTACTCAAATCAAGCACACAAATAAGCGTCCACCAAAGCCGAATCCAACTGGCTTTCTATCCGCTGCCGAATCGACTTCACACGGTCCTGAAACGCCGCCAAGTCCATCTCCTGCGGCAACACCACTTGCACTCCCAGTTGCGCCAGTTGCGTGAGGGCTCGGGCATCCTCTTGAGCGGCGAGTTCGCGCTGTAAGCGAGTGGCTTGCCATGCCACCTCTTCCAGCAGATGCCGCGCAGCGCCTGAGAGGTCTCTGTACCAGCGCATCGGGCACAGCAGCAGCAGCACACCCCAAAAATGACCGCTCAGGCTCACATGCGGATGATGCCGCCACAACTCAAATCCCAGGTAGTTGGTGAGCGGGTTTTCCTGGGCCTGCACATGGCCGGTCTGCACCCACTGCACCAGCTCCTTGACATCACTGGTGATCGCTTGAAATCCCATGGCATTCAAACTGTCGCGGTAAAGCGCACTGTCGAGCGTTCGCACACGCATTCCTTGCACGTCGTCCGGATGGCGTAGCGGCCGTTGTGAATTGCTCAGGTGACGAAACCCGTTGTCCCAAAAACCCAGCACCTTGTAGCCACTGTCCTGCTCGACGGCCTGGCGTAGCAGTTCGCCCGCGTGTCCGTCCAACAGAGTCAAGGCATGCGCGCGGTCCGTCACCGAAAACGGCAGGTCCAGAACTTGCAGCGCTGTGACGCGAGCGGACAGATAGCCTGATGCCATGTAGCACAGCTGACGCTCGCCGGCCTCCACAGAGGCAAAGAGACTCGCGGCCGATTCGCCCGTACTCGTGACGTTGGGCGTCCACTCCAGGGGCTCGAATTCAACCGCGTGCTGCTGCAACTGCTCACATAGCGAGGACAGGGATGCACTCAGAATGGAGGCAGGGCCTTGGTACCCCGCCACACGCAACGGCTGGGTCATGCTCAAGCCTGTATCTTGGCTTGCTCGATGATGCTCTTCCAGCGCACAAAGTCCTCTCGAACAATCCGCCCCAACTCCTGCGCCGACTTGGCCCAAGGCTCCAGCCCCGATCGTATGAGCTGCACCTGAAATTCGCGGTCCTCGCCAATGGCCTGCGCTTCGCGCGCCAGCACGGCCCCCACCTCAGCCGGCACATCCTTGTGAAAAAACAGGCCTATCCAGGAGGAGTAGTCATACCCCTTCACGCCTTGCTCCTGCAAGGTGGGAATGTCGCGAAACTGAGCATGGCGTTGCGGCCCGCAATAGCCAATCAAGCGCACCTTGCCGTCCTGCAAAAAGGGTTGTGCCAACGACAGCGCCATGGACATCAGGTCCACCTCGCCGCTGGCCACTGCCAGCGTGGCCTGACTGGCACCACGAAAGGGGATGTGGGTCAGATCCACCCCGGCAAAGGCCTTGAACATTTCACTGGCCAGGTGTTGTGGGCTGCCCACCCCGCCGGAGGCGTAAGTCACCCGGTTTGCTGGGTTGCGAGCGCGCTGGACCAGATCGGCGATCGTTTGAATGGGCGAGGCCGCGGGCACGGCAAAAAAAGTGGGAATATTGGCGATGCCCGCCAAGGGCACAAAGTCCTTGAGCGGATCGACCTTCATGTTGCGCGCCTGCAGGTGCGGCAGGATGGTCATGATGCTGTTGTTGAGCGCCGCCACCACCGAGCCATCCGTACGTGCGCGGCTGAGTCGATCGAGTCCCACCAAGCCGGCAGCAGCTGCGACGTTCTCCACCGCAAAGCCCTGCCCGAATTTCTGCGACAAACGCTCAGCCATGTGCCGTACCGCCACATCCGAGGCGCTGCCGGCCTGCAACGGCAACACCACGGTGGAAGGTCCGGCGGGGTATTTCTGACTCCACACCCGCGGGGCTATCCCCAAGGCGGCCACGGCACTGACCAAGGTGCGACGCTGCATCACAGGCTCCTGTTGTTTGTTGCGCATTCTGTCGGCTAATCGGCGATCCTGCAAGTTGCGGTGAAATGCATCATAGCCGCCGGCGTAACGACCCACTTTAGGGTCGCGAAGCTCTTTGATGGGGTCTGACAGCTGCGTCAGCTGTGCGACGGTGGTGGCACCTGGCTGCGATCCACACCGGCCAGTCGCTCCATCACGGCGCACACAGCCGCGGTGTCCGACATTTCCATCCCCTGGGCCACAGCAGCCGCATGTATGTTGGAGGCCAGCGAGAACAAGGGCGTAGGGCAGTCAATGCTTTGCGCATACTGGCCGATCACTGACAAATCCTTGGCCATGGTCAGGAACGTGGCCGAGACGTTGTCGTCATAACTGTTTCGCACCATCATCGGACCCCGAACCTCGAGGATGCGCGAGGTGGCGGCGCTGCCGCACAGCACGTCGTAAATCGTTTCTGGGGCTATGCCCGCCTTCATGCCAAAGGCCATGGCCTCAGCAGTGGACACGTTGTGAATGGCCACCAGCAAATTGGCCACGTACTTCATCCGGCTGCCATTGCCAAATGCGCCCAGGTGGTGGGCCACACGCCCCATGGCCAGCAAGGCAGGACGCAAGCGCTCGTAGGCTGCTTTCTCGCCGCTGGCAAAAAACACCAGATCGGCCTTGGCCGCTTGAGCACCGGTGCCGCTGACCGGGCAATCCAGCAGAGTCACCCCCGCCGCCGCCAGCGCCTGGTGCGCTTGCTCCTTGTCGGTCAGGGCCAACGTGGACGTATCCGCCACCACCACATCACGTCCCGCCTCCACCAAACCGTTGGGCCCGGTCATGACCGCATGAAATGCCGCCGGCGAGGGTAAAGACGTCACGACACACTCGCACTGGCGGGCCACATCACAAGGCGATGTGGCAGCCCTCAGGCCCAGCGCCTCCAGCGCCCGACGCCGATCGGCATCCACGTCAAAGCCCACAACCTCAAACCCTTTGCTCAGGAGGTTGCGCGCATAGGCGCCACCCATGATGCCCAATCCCACAAGACCAACAGTCTGTTTCATGCGGAAAGCCTCCAGTGATGTGCGCCATTCTGTTCGATCAGTTGCTGGCGGTGAATCGCGTGTGCGACTGCCCACCGCTTGGTGCACGACAGGACACCCTCCGATTGGTGAAAGCCCTGATCAGACTGGCCAGGTCGGGTTGCATACTTGGAGGTTTAGGTTTAATGACCCGACACCAAGGACACGATATGGGCCTGAGATTTCTTGAGCATGTGCTCATCCTGACGCATGACCCCGAGGGCACGCGCGACTGGTTTTGTGACAACCTGGGTTTTCGCAGCGGCGATCATCCTGATTTTGGCTTTCCGGTGTACTGGCTTTACATCGGCGAACAAGATGTCATTCACATCGGCAAGGCACGCCACTCCACACACCAGGACACGTATCTCAAAACACCGTCGGATCAGGCCGGGATGGATTACTCGGCAGCAGGCGCCCTGGGTTCAGGACGGATTGATCACCTGTGCCTCAATTGCGATGGCATGGCCGAATTTGTCGAGCGACTCACACGACGCGGGGTGGAGTTCAGTGAGCGCAAGGCGCACAACTCCCACCTGTATCAACTGTTCATGCGCGAGCCCATCAATGGCATCAAGGTGGAGTTGAATTTCGCCTGGGAGGAAGCGGTGCGCATGGGGCGCGTGCCAGCCTACACCGATGAAGGCGCCCACGCGAAGTAGTGGGCCATCGCGACCACCACAACCGCCGCCAACTCGTGGCGCCCCGCGGCAACAAGTTCTACACAGGAGTATTTCATGGCGGCTTACTGGATTTCGCGCTGCATCATCAACGACCCGGTGGCCTACAAGCGCTACACCGACCAGGTGCCTGGCATCATCGCCAAGTACAACGCCAAGGTACTGGCGCGTGGGGGCAAATACCAAATCATGGAAGGGCCTGAAACCTTCCAGCGTTTTGTGGTGTTGGAGTTCCCCACCATGGAAGCTGCAGTGGCGTGCTTTCAGTCGCCCGAATACACCGCCGCGGCTTCACACCGTCGCAATGGCGGTGGAATTGTGGAGAACGTGATTGTGGAGGGGGGCGAGGCAACCAAGTGAGGAGCTTGTTGCCTTCTCAATCGCCCCGGAATGGTTTTACAAGTGAGTGTGGAAGAATTGTGAAAGATCTCTTACCCATAGAGATCATTGACACAAATCATTAAGCGTTCACTTGGCTTGGCTGCGCAACAAGTTTCACTCCTAACGCGGCACAAACTCGGCTCACTGTTTCAAATCTGGGCTCACTGCCTGGGCGCAGGGCTTTGTAAAGAGCTTCTCGAGTAATTCCAGAATCTTTCGCAACTTGCGTCATACCCCTTGCACGCGCAATATCGCCAAGAGCTGCGGCCAGTAGAGAGGAGTCATTTTCTTCAATGACCGTGGTGAGGTAAGCCGCAATGTCCTCCTCGCTGTTGAGATATTCAGCTGCATCAAACTCGGCAAGTTCGGATACTTTGACTTTTTTAGACATGCGTCAATCCTCCAATAATTTTGTCTGTGCAATGGCCTTCAGAATGTCAGATTGCTGAGTGGATTTGTCGCCACCACCGAGCATAATGACAAGCGTTTGACCTCGCACGACGAAGTACATGCGCCAACCTGAACCAAAGTGTTCGCGCATTTCAAACACGCCATCGCCAACAGGCTCAACATCTCCCAAATTACCAAGACTGGCTTTGCGCAATCGCTTGATCAGCCGTTGGCGTGTCGTGCCGTCTTTCAAGCTTTTTAGCCAGTCCGAAAACTGAGGTAGCAATTTGATCTTATAGCTCACCCATCCATCGTAATCGATCGATTACAAATAGTCAAATAAAACCTGAAAGCTAGCCTACTCCACCGTCACCGACTTCGCCAAGTTCCTGGGTTTGTCCACATCCGTGCCCCTCCCACACGCCGTGTGATACGCCAGCAACTGCAACGGCACCACATGCAACAGCGGTGACAACTCGCCATAGTGCTCGGGCATGCGGATCACATGCAAGCCCTCGGCGGACTCGATGTGAGAGTCAGCATCAGCCAGCACATAGAGCACGCCGCCACGCGCGCGCACTTCCTGCAAGTTGCTCTTGAGTTTTTCGAGCAGTGCATCATTGGGGGCCACGGTCACCACCGGCATGGCGCTGGTCACCAGGGCCAAGGGGCCGTGCTTGAGTTCGCCAGCCGGGTACGCCTCGGCGTGGATGTAGCTGATTTCCTTGAGCTTGAGAGCACCTTCCAACGCAATGGGGTAGTGCGGCCCGCGTCCTAGAAAGAGCGCGTGGTCTTTGTTGGTGAAGTCCTGGGCCCAGGCCATCACTTGCGGCTCCAGGGCCAGCACGCTTTGCAAGGCCGCGGGGAGGTGGCGCATCGCCTTGAGGTGTCGCGCCTCCTCCTGCGCGCTCAAGCGCCCCTTCACCTTGGCCAGCACCAAGGTCAACAAAAACAGTCCTGCCAGTTGGGTGGTGAAGGCCTTGGTGGAGGCCACGCCAATTTCTACACCGGCACGCGTGATGTAGCCCAATGCGCACTCGCGCACCATGGCCGAGGTGGCGACGTTACAAATCGTGAGCGTGTGGCGCATGCCCAGCGATTGCGCATGGCGTAACGCGGCCAGGGTGTCTGCGGTTTCTCCCGATTGGGTAATGGTGACGACCAAGGTGCGAGGGTCTGGCACGGAGTCACGGTAGCGGTATTCGCTGGCAATTTCCACCTGGGTGGGTACCTGTGCCACCGACTCCATCCAGTATTTGGCGGTGCAGCCGCTGTAATAGCTGGTCCCGCAAGCCAGAATCAGCACGCGGTCAATCTCTGACAACACCTGCTCGGCGCTCAAGGCCTGGGGGCCCGCCATGGGATGATCAAACAAGTCAGCCACAATGCCTTCAACGCCTTCGAGGGTGTCGGCCAACGCACGCGGTTGCTCAAAGATTTCCTTTTGCATGTAATGGCGATAAGGACCCAACTCTGCAGCACCAGTGTGGGCTTGTACGGTGCGCACGACACGTTCCACACGCCGACCGAGCCGATCCTCTATCCAGTACTGGCCACGCTGCAGGTCCACCACGTCGCCTTCTTCGAGGTAGACAATTTGATCGGTCACACCGGCCAGTGCCATTGCATCGCTGGCCAGATAAAGCGCCGGTTGCGCCAAGCCCAACACCAGCGGCGAGCCCGCGCGCGCGCCCACCACGCGGTGCGGCTCGTCTCGACACAGCACGGCAATGGCATAGGCCCCTTGGAGTTGTGACGCAGCCTGTTTGACCGACTCCAGCAAATCGCCGTTGTAGAGTGAGTCAATCAGATGGGCAATGACCTCGGTATCGGTCTGGCTGGCAAACACATAGCCTTTGGCGCGCAAGGATTCACGCAACTCTTCAAAATTTTCAATGATGCCGTTATGCACCAGCGCAATGCGCCCAGCGCGTGACTCAGGAGATGGGCCTGCGCCAAAGCTGACGTGCGGATGGGCGTTGTGCTCCGCCGGTGCCCCGTGGGTAGCCCAGCGCGTGTGGGCAATGCCCGAGAACCCCTGCAGCCCCCCGCCAGGTTCAGCCACTTGCGCAGCCAACTCGGAGACCCGCTGGGTGCTGCGGGCGCGCTGCAAACCTGCTGCCTGCCCCAACTGATCGGTGGCGCCGTGCACGGCGACCCCACACGAGTCATACCCACGGTACTCCAACCGCTGCAGGCCTTGGACCAGGACAGGGACCACGTTGTGGGTCGAGACGGCTGCGACGATTCCGCACATGAAACACTCCTTGATGGGTGCTCTGGACTGTAGTCCATCAAAATAGCAATAAACGATACATAAAACTTGACTGTTGAAATAATATTTCAATAAAATTAAAGAACGAAATAAAATTTCAAAAATTATTATTAAATGAAACAAAAAATAGATATCGACGAAGTCGATCAACACCTCCTGCAGTTGTTGCAGCAGGATGCATCGCGCTCCAACCAGGATCTCGCGCTGGCCGTGGGCCTATCAGCGCCCACCTGCCTGCGCCGCGTGCGACGCCTGCACGCGGCGGGGTTGATCGAGCGGCAAGTGGCCATTCTGCGACCCGAGCCCTTGGCCGAACACTTCGGCGAAGGCTTGCAAGCGATTTTGGAGGTGACCCTGGAGCGGCAAAGCGCCCAGGACCTGGACGCCTTTGAACAACGCGCGGTGGCTGATGCCGAGGTCAGCCAGTGTTGGCGTGTCTCGGCCGGTCCGGACTTTGTGCTGGTGGTGCTGGTGCGCGACATGCCGGCCTACCAGACCCTGGTGCAACGCCTGCTGGGTGTACAGACCAATGTGCGCAACGTGCGAACGTTTTTTGCGGTGCGTCGCGCCAAATGCAACCCCGTGGTGTGGCTGCCGGGCTCAGCGCCCAACGCCCACCCCCCTGGCGCCTGAAGGGTGCTGCCGCGCGATGCAACGCCTCAGGGTTTAGGTTTGGTCGGGCGCTTCCAGTTGGGAATGCTCACCTGCTTGCCGCGCGCTACCGACAGCGCACCGGGTTCGGTACTTTTTGTGATGGTGGAACCGCCCGCAATGGTGCCACCCGCCCCCAGCGTCACCGGCGCCACCAGCACGCAGTTGCTGCCTACATGCACATCCGCCTCGATCACCGTGCGGTGTTTGTGGGCGCCGTCATAGTTGGCCGTGATGCTGCCGGCCCCGTAATTGACGCGCTCTCCGACCGTCGCGTCGCCCAGATACGCCAGGTGATTGGCCTTGGCGCCATCGGCCAGCGTGGAATTTTTGATCTCGACAAAATTGCCCACATGCACATCGGCCCCCAACTGTGCGCCAGGGCGCAGTCGCGCAAAGGGGCCGATCGCGGCACGTGGCCCCACGGTCACGCCTTCTGTGCCACCCTCAATACAAGTGAAGGGCTGCAGCACCGCGCCGGCGGCGATGGTGACGTTGGAGAGCACGCAGTGGGCCCCGATGCGAACGCCCTCGCCCAGGTGCACACGCCCCTGAAACAGACAATTCACATCGATTTCGACATCGCGCTCGCAAGTCAACTCGCCGCGCACATCGAAGCGCGCAGGGTCCCGCAGTCGCACGCCTTGCAACATGAGCGCATGCGCGCGCCGTTGTTGGTAGGCGCGCTCGAGTTCGGCCAACTGCACCGGGGTGTTGACGCCGGCCACTTGCACCGGGTCTGTGAGCACCTGGGCCACCACCGACTGGCCATCGGCCACCGCCAACTTGACCACGTCGGTGAGGTAGTACTCCTGCTGCGCGTTGTCGTTGCGCAGGCGTTTCAACCAGGGCAGCAACAAGCGGGTGGGCACCGCCATGATGCCGCTGTAAATCTCACGGATGTGGCGCTGCTCGTCGCTGGCGTCCTTGTGTTCGACGATGGCCTGCACCGAGCCATCCGCCTGGCGCACAATGCGCCCGTAGCCGGTGGGGTCAGCCATCTCCAGTGTGAGCAGGGCTAACCGCTCGCCCTGGGTGGCGTCCATCAACGCCTGCAGGGTATCGGCCTGCGTCAGCGGCACGTCGCCAGACAGGACCACGGTGACGCCATCGTCGGGCAGCACCGGGGCGGCCTGTTGCAAAGCGTGACCCGTGCCCAATTGCGGCATCTGACGGACAAACTGCAAGCCAGGCTGGCCGGCCAGCGCCGCCTCGACCAGCTCGGCGCCGTGACCGGTGATGACCACCGTGGTGCGAGCCTGTAAGGCCTTCGCCGTGTCAATGACATGCTGAACAAGGGCCTTGTCCCCGAGGTGTTGTAAGACTTTGGGCATACTGCTGTGCATGCGAGTCCCTTTGCCCGCCGCCATGATCACCACATCAACTGCCTTCATGCGTTGGATTCTCCACCGGGGATGGCCCCGGCTGTTGGTTAGCCGTGACCCCATTATCGGCGAGCCCATGCGCTGCTTGCGTATGATTTTGCTCTTGCTGTGGATGCCTCTCGTGCTGGGTGGCTGCAGCATGGTGAAAACGGTTTACAACAGCAGTCCCGATCTGGCGTACTGGTGGATCGATCGGTTTGTGGACGTCAGCGCCGAGCAACGGCCGGTGCTGATCGACGACTTGCAGGCCTACCAGCAGTGGCACCGCACAACGCAACTGCCCCGATACACGCAGTGGTTGCAGCAACTCCAGTCGATGGCGCTGCAGGATGTGAGTGAAGAGCAAGCCTGCAAGGTTTTTCGCGAAATCTGGGAGAGTCTGCCCACGCTGGCTGAAAACGCTGACGGGGGTACAGCGCGCCTGGTGAGCAGCCTCTCGGTCGAGCAACTCGAACATCTGCGTAACAAACTGGAGCGCCAGCACCGCGACTGGCGACGCGATTGGGTGGAGCCTGAGGCGGCAGATCTGCTGAAAAAGCGGATTCAGCGTACGCGCGAACGCGCGGAGGACTTTTACGGACGCCTGGACGCCCCCCAGCAACGCCTGCTTCGGCAACAAGCCGAACGCTCGCCTTATGACGCTGCGGTGGGCGAAGCCATGCGCTTGCGCCGACAAGAAGACATCATGACCACCGTACGAGGCTTGCAACAACAGCGGCCCGCGCCGGAGGAGCTGCGTCGGCAGGTTCGGGCACTGCTGCAACGCAGCGTGATCTCACCGGTGCCCGCTCACCAGGCCTATGTGGATCGACTGATCGACTTCAACTGCCGCGCCATGGCGCAGATGCACAACATCACCAGCGCCGAACAAAGACAAGCAGCGCTTAAACGCTTGCAGAAGTACGAGCGGGATGTGCGCCTGTTGGTGGCGCGCTGAGAAAGCGCCGGATTGCGCAGACGGCGCTCAAACCACCAGCCATCGTCGCGCCGGCGAGCCCGGCGCGAAAGGCCATGCCTATCTGCTTACGGTCGCCCTCTCAGGCCTGCAGCGACTTCCACATTTCCATGTCGCGTTCAGCCGTCCAGATGCGGGGGTTCTTGATGCCTGCTGCCTCGTCATAGGCACGGCTCACATCAAACGGCAGGCAGTGCTCGTAGATGAACACATGGCCAAAGATGGGGTCCATGCTCTTGCGGGTGAGGGCCATCGCCCCCTTGAGATCGAGTTGTTGAGCCACGGCTTCACGGCCGCAACGAAACAGTGTCTCCACCCAACGCTTGGTGTAGTCCAAGGCCTTGTTCACGTTGGCCTGGCCTTTCATGGCCTCGCCACGGCCGGGCACGATGGCTTCGGCTTTCAAGGCGCGCAGCGCCTCCAGCGTCTCGGGCCACTCTTCCAATTGAGCGTCACCGGTGTAGACACCGGCCTCGTACTCCACCAGATCACCGCTGAAGAGCACCTTCTCGGCCTCGACCCAGGCAATGGTGTCACCGCGCGTGTGGCCCGGGCCTGGGTGCCAGATGTCAACCACCACGCCCCCCAGGTCCACGCGCAGACTGCCTTGACGACCGGGCTTGCCGTCGCCGATGACCATGGTCGGCCAGGTCAGGCCCGGAACGCCCTCGGCACCGCGAAACAGTCGGGGGAAACGCTCCATCTCGCTTTGCATGTCCTGCGCACCGCGCTCAACGATCAACTCGTAGGTGCCACGGCTGGCGATGATTTCGGTCGCACCCTCGGCCGCATAGGCGCTCGCTCCCAGCACGCGCACCGCATGGTAGTGGGTGAGCAACACATACTTGATAGGCTTGTCGCTGATGGTGCGGATCTTGGCGATCAGGTCCCGCGCCATGTCAGGCGTCGCGGTGGCGTCACTCACCATGATGTACTTGTCCCCGATGATGACGCCGGAATTGGGGTCGCCCTCCGCCGTGTACGCCCAGCAGTGCTGGCTCAGTTGCTCGAAGGTGATTTTTTTGTCAGCCAGGTCGGCCTGGCTGGCGAAGGCTTTGGACATAGAGCTTCTCCTCGAAGGTTGGCACCCATTCTAATGAGTGCTTGCACGCCACACTGACGAGTTCATCAGGGTGCGGGTGATGAGTCCACCAACCCCGACTCCAGCGTGCGGATCACCTCATCGGCAAAAGCGGCATAGCTCATCGTCCCACCCGGACGCAGCCAGGTGAAGGTCCAGTTGATCATGCCAAACACCATCATGGTGATGGCCGTCTGGTTGTGGTTGGTGAAACGGCCCGGGTAGGCGCGTTTGATGAAGCGGGTGAACGCCGCCACCACGTCGCGTTGCCGGTGCACGATGAGTTCGCGCTGGGTTGCACCCAAAAACTTGGTGTCGTTGAGCAAGGCCACATGGCGGGTCGCAGAGGTTTCGTACTCTTGCAAGAAGCGGCGGATCAGTTCGTGCAAGGCCGCGCGGTCGTCGAGGTTGAGCCGTTGAGCCGCCGCCTCGCTCTCGCCGATGATGACCAGCAATCGCTGGGTGTAACGGTCGAGCAGGTCAAACAGGATGGCCTCTTTGCTCTCGTAGTAGTGGTACAGGCGAGCCTTGGACGTGCCGCCGGCCTGGGCGATGTCGTTCATGCTGGCCGCCGGGTAACTGCTGTCGGCAAAGCATTGGGCGGCGATGTCCAGGATGGCTTCGCGGCGCAGGTCGTGAGAGGCTGACTTGGGACGTGCCATGGTGTATCAGCGCGAACGGGTTTGACCGGGCGTGGTGGCGAAGCAGGGTACGTGGCGGATTATGGCAACTCCGCGTTGTCGGGCTGGGCAGCGGCGTCGCGTGGACCTACCTGACCCAGCCGGGACTTGAGCGACTGCGGCTGACCGCTGATGAGAGCGGCATAGGCCGTGGCATTGCTCAGCACTTTCTTCACATAGTCGCGGGTTTCGTTGAAGGGCACGTTCTCGGCCCAGATTGCGCCTTCCAGCACGGGCCCATTGCGCCAGCGGCGCGAGCGGGAAGGCCCGGCGTTGTAGGCGGCGGCGGCTAGCGTTTGCGATCCCTCAAAGTTGTCGAGCACCAGTTTGAGGTAGCCCGTGCCAATGGCAATGTTGGTGTCGCGCTGATTGAGTTGATCCAGGGTGAAGTGGTTCAGGCCGATCTTGCGGGCTGTCCACTTGGCGGTTGCCGGCATCACCTGCATCAGGCCCGACGCGCCCACCGATGAGCGCGCATCCATGATAAAACGGCTCTCTTGACGGATGAGCCCGTACACATAGGCGGCATCCAGACCGATCTCACGGGTACGCTGCAACACCGCGCTCTTGTGCGGCATGGGAAAGAGCAATTCGGCATCGAACTCCTGGCGAGCGCGGTCCATCGTGTTGATGCAGCGATCCCACACCTGCTGTTCGCAGGCCCAGTGGGCAGCGGCGAGCAGTTCTCGGTCGGTCATGCGTCCTGCCTGGCCTTGTGCATTGACCAGGTTGGTCCCGTAGTTCCACTCGCGCACTCCCTCGGGGCGCAAGCCGATGGCAATGGCATGCAAGCCACGGCGCAAGGACGGGTTGGCCCGCGCCACCGCCATCTCGTCCGGCGTCGGGGCGGCAGGACGATCGGGCAACACGATGGATTGTCCGAGCGCCTCGAGCGCGAGTTGTTCATAAAACCCTCGCGGCCCGGCGATGCTCTCCATGAGGCTGTTGGCCTCCTGATTCAAGGCCGGCGTGGTAGGACGTCGCGCTTGCAGCGCGCGGGCCAGCCAATACACCCAGGTGGGGTCGCGTCGGGCCTCTGCACTCATGTGGCCAATGGTCGACTCCACCACCGACCAGCGCGGCGTGTTGCCTGCCCGTAGAGCGGCACGCACTTTCCAGCCCAGCATGTCATCGTTGAGGTCGCGGTCGTTGCGCACCTTGGCAAAGTAGTCCAGCGCATCGTCGTCCAGACGCATGGCGGCCTGACGGCCAATCACGCCCCACACCCAATGCCGCTCTTCGCTGGTGAGGTAAGGGCTCCATCTGGACGAAAGCTGCTTGGCCGCTTCGTCAGGATCGCTGGCAGCCACGCGCACCAAGGCCAGCACCACCAACTCCTGCCGTACCTTCTGAGGCGCCGCGATGCGCTGAGCCAGAAACTTGCTCGGCTGTCCGAACACATCGGACAGCGCACCCAGGGCGTCGGGCGCGACGATCTGGACAGCCTGTCGAGCCGGGCGTGGGCGGTTGTGCTCAACAGACACACGTGCCTTGCGCCACACATCGAGCGCACTCAGGCGTTTGGCGTCGAACAAGGTGTCAGCCGCCCAGGCACAACCCTCGTCACCCTCGCGCTGCAGCATCCACAATCGCCGCACCTCGTCCACCAGCGACGCAGGTGCCTGGTTTCCCTTGTTCTGGACATCGAGCAAGGCCTGGTAGCACTGCACCTCGCGGTCGTCGCGCATGCGATAGTGAATCTGCTCGTCACCGAAGGTGGACAAATCGCGGCGACTGCCCAGCAACAGCAACCAGTCGTTGCGCAACCGGTCTTCCTGGTAGGTACCGGCATAGCGCTGCAAAAACTGGCGAATCTCCGAGGTGCTGGCTTCATCCAGACGAGCGCGCAATTCCCAGTAAGCGGCCCAGGGCTCGAGCAGATGTCCTCGCGCTTGCGGCAGCAAAGCCGTCAACCGCTTGCGGTCGTTGCGCTTGAAGGCCTGTGACATCTCGATCAACACGGCATCACCGCGCTCGGAGGTCTGTGCGGCCGTCTGCGCCTGCGTCACCGGACACACACAGCCCAACATCAGCACCAGTGCCAACATCCGCAGGGCCCGGCGCTTGAAAAAACTTGTCATTGCTCGCATGCGTCAATTATCCCCGGGTTGACCCGCGTCAGCCTGTCACAGGAAGACTCCAGTTACCATTGGAGCGTCGCGGTGAGGTCTCGAGCCCGCCGGACCAATGTCCCCCGCCCTCTTGCGCCTGCCCCTGTCCTTGACCCTGCCCTCGCCATGAACAAGAAAACCCAACGCCAGGAACTGATCGAGCAGCGCCTGAACATGCTAGACCGGTTGCAGCGGGCCGACTTGCTGCAACGGGTGATGCGTATCTGGCTGGTGGGTCGGCCCGACACCCTGATCGGTGCTTACTGGCCTATCAAGGGCGAGTTCGACCCCTTGCCGGCCCTGCACCGCTGGAAGGAAGACGGCGAGTTGCTCGAGCAACCCCAACGCCGTCGGATCGGGTTGCCAGTGGTGGACCGCGACAAGAGCACATTGCAGTTCCACGCCTGGTACCCGGGTTGCCCGATGGAGGAGGACGCGTACAACATCCCCAAGCCCAAGGACACCGAGGTCATCGTCCCCACCTTGCTGTTTGTGCCCTGCGTGGGCTACGGCGCGGGAGGGTACCGCCTGGGCTACGGCGGTGGTTTTTATGACCGCACCCTGGCCGCCTTGCAACCCAAGCCCTTCACCGTGGGTCTGGGCTTTGCACAAGGCTTTCTGCCGGACCTGGAACCAGAGGCACACGATGTGCCGCTGGATGCCATCCTGAATGAAAACGGGGTGGTGTGGCCGATTGGTTGACCCCCCCGGGTTTCAACGGTCCGGCGATTCGCTGGCTTGCTGCAACGCCCACATCTGGGCATAACGCCCCTCCAGCGCCAGCAATGCCGCGTGCGTGCCCCGCTCGACGATGCGCCCGCCGTCTAACACCAGAATTTCGTGGGCATCCACCACCGTGGAGAGTCGGTGCGCAATCACCAGCGTGGTTTTGTTGCGGGCCACGGCCTGCAACTCAGCCTGGATGGCGCGCTCGTTGGCGCTGTCCAAGGCTGAGGTGGCCTCATCAAAAATCAGGATCGGCGGATTCTTCAGCAAGGTACGGGCGATCGCCACACGCTGCTTCTCGCCGCCCGAGAGTTTCAAGCCACGCTCACCCACGAGCGTGTCGTAGCCCTTGGGACTGGCCTGGATGAAGTCGTGGATACGGGCCGCGCGCGCAGCGTCTTCGATGGCTTGCGCTGTCGCCCCTGGCTGGCCGTAGGCGATGTTGTAGCGCACCGTGTCGTTGAAGAGCACCGTGTCTTGCGGCACGATGCCGATCGAGCGACGCAGGCTGTCCTGGCTGCAGGTGCGCAGATCCACGCCATTGACAAGAATGGCGCCACCCGTGACATCGTAGAAACGGTACAGCAGCCGAGCCAGGGTGGATTTGCCGGCGCCGGAGGGGCCCACCACGGCCACGGTCTTGCCGGCCGGGATCTCGAAGCTCAAGTCATGCAGAATGGGGCGCGCAGGGTCGTAGGCAAAGGCCACCTGCTCGAAGCGCACCGTCGGCGGTTGCGAGAGTTGGAGGTCGATGGCGCCCGGTGAATCAGCAATTTCGCGTTCCCGATCGAGCAACAAAAACATGCGGTCCAGGTCCGCCAGGCTCTGCTTGATTTCTCGGTACAGCACCCCCAGAAAATTCAGCGGGATGTAGAGCTGGATCATGAACGCGTTGATCATCACCAGGTCGCCCAGCGTCATGCGCCCATCGACCACGCCTTGTGTGGCGCGCCACAGCATGGCCACCAGCGCTACCGCGATGATGAGTTGCTGACCCGTGTTGAGCACGCTCAGAGTGGTTTGCGCCTTCAATCGCGCCGTGCGCAGACGCTGCAGGCTTTCGTCATAGCGCTGCGACTCGAACGCCTCGTTATTGAAGTACTTGACCGTTTCATAATTGAGCAGCGAATCGATGGCCCGGGTGTGGGCTGCCGAATCGAACTCATTGGCCTCACGCCTGAACTGGGTGCGCCACTCGGTGATGCGAATGGTGAACGTCACATACAACACCAGCGCCACCACGGTGATCAGCGCAAACCATGGGTCGAACTGCACCGACAAAATGGTCAGCACCAGGGCTACCTCGAACAGGGTGGGCACCACGCTGTAGAGTGAGTAGGAAATCAACGACTCCACGCCACGCACGCCACGCTCGATGTCGCGCGTCATGCCGCCGGTTTGGCGCTCCAGATGAAAACGCAGACTCAGGCCGTGCAAGTGCTGAAAGGTCTCCAGGGCCATGCGTCGCGCAGCACCCTGCGTGGCCTTGGCAAACACCAGTTCGCGCAACTCGGTGAAGGCCGATACCGAGAGCCGCAGCAGCCCATAGCCCAGCAACAGGGCCACCGGCACCACCAGCAAACTCGTGGGCTCGCCCGGCTTCAAGTCCATCGCGTCGACCAGGTGCTTGAGCAACACGGGCACGCCTACATTGGCCAACTTGGCCGCCACCATGAAGCTCAAGGCGATCATCACCCGCCACTTGTAGGTCCACAAATAGGGCAGCAGGCGGTGCAGGGTTTCACGGTCGGTGCGCGAAGACCGTGGCGCCTGGGCTGGCAGGGGTGGTGGGGGGGCGGCGTTACGCATGAAAAAAAACAGACTGCCTCAAGACATGATGTAGGCGCCAGTGCCGGTGGATACCAGCAGTCCATCGGCAGCGGTGAACTCGATGCGCGCATTGCCGACGCGCGAGCCCACCCGAATCGCCTCGGCACGGATGTTGAAGTGTGTGCCCAGGCCTGGTCGGAGGTAATCGACACGCAAATCGATGGTCCCAAGTTTCTGGAAGCGCTCAAGACGCTTGGTCACGGATTCATCCATGTGCCGGGCCCCCAAGGCCACGAAACACGCCACGGCGCCAATGGTGTCGATGCAGGCACTGATCACGCCACCGTGGACTCGGTGATGGCTGTAATGTCCGATCAAGTCGTCACGCATCTGAATCGTGGCGGTCACCACCGTGGGCTGAATGTCGGTGATCTTCAGACCCAGGGTCTGGTTGAACACGATCTTGCGCTCGAAGATGTCGCGCACGCCCTCCAGGTACTCGGGCTCGAACACCACCGGCTTTGGCGGTTGGGCAGGGCGATGGATCATGTCCGGCTTAGAGAGAGGAGAAGTCGGGTTTACGTTTGTCCAAAAAGGCGCTGAAGGCCTCTTTGGCAGCGGGCTCTTGCAGCATGCGACCAAAGATCGCGCCCTCCTCGCGCATGCGCTCGAGCACCGCGGGCGTGGTGGACGCCTTGAGCAAGCGCTTGGTCTCGATGACGGAGGACAGCGGTTTGGTGGCCAGGCGGCGTGCTTGTTGCTGAGCCAATGCGTTGGCCTCGGTGGGCGGCACCACGCGATTGACCAAGCCCACTTCCAGTGCAGCCTCGGCCATGAAGGGGTCCCCCATCAGCAGCACCTCGGCCGCACGCTGATAACCCATCAGTCGAGGCACGAGGAGGGAAGAAGCAGCTTCAGGGCACAGGCCCAGGTTCACAAAGGGCATGGAAAACATGGCGTTGTCACCGGCATACACCAAGTCGCAATGCAGCAGCATCGTGGTGCCAATGCCCACCGCCGGACCGCACACCGCCGCCAGCAAGGGCTTGGGGAATGTGGCGATGGCGTTTAAAAAACGAAACACCGGGGAGTCGGGCGTGCTGGGGGGCTTGTTGAGAAAGTCACCGATGTCGTTACCTGCACTGAAAATGGTTTCATGGCCCTGAAACAGCACCACGCGCACGGCAGCATCATCCGCAGCCCCACGCAGGGCCTCGGCCAGTTCAGCGTACATGGCGGCGGTGAAGGAGTTTTTCTTGTCCAAGCGGTTGAGGGTGAGGGTCATGACACCCGACTCCACCTGTTGCAGCACATCACTCATGGTTCACTCCTTGTCATCCACGACATTGTCAGACTTTCTTAATACAGGGGCCTGAAGGTCTTCAAGAGCCAACCCCCAACACGCGCTCGAAGCCCAGTCGCGCATGCACCAACCCCGCAGATGAGCGCAGAAATCGGGCTTCGTGGTGCAAGGCCAGCACCAGGCCATGCAACTCAAAGGTCACCTGGTGGGCGTCCCACGCTCGGGGTACGTGGCCTTGTTCTTGCGCCTGCACCACGGCCCGGTGCAATGACGCCATCCACACGCGCACAGAGGCGGCCAGCGCGTCCCGCACCGGGCCGGGCCGGTCATCAAGCTCCGCCGCCCCGCCAATGAACAGGCATCCGGCATCGATTTCCTGGGCGATGCGCTGGACCCATAACTCAAAGAGTGAGCGCAATCGCGGCAATCCCCGTGGCAACTGCAGCGAGGGAAAGAACACCTCTTGCTCAAATCGCTGGTGGTATTCGCGAATCACCGAGATTTGCAACTCTTCGCGCGACCCGAAATGAGCAAACACCCCCGACTTGCTCATGCCGGTGGTGTCGGCCAGTGCGCCAATGCTCAGGCCTTCCAGCCCCACCTGGGTGGCCAGCGTCAACGCGGCGTCCAGAATCATGGCGCGGGTGTGTTGACCTTTGGGAGAGACGGTGGGCAGGGGCATGGCGTGTAAATCGAACGATCGTGCGATTTTCCTCGATTTGGACGCGCGGGTCTGTCCACTGTCGGACGGCCTCTACACTCACGCCCATGGAAACCACCCGTTTGATCGCCATCCGCCATGGCGAAACCGCCTGGAATGTGGACACCCGCATTCAGGGGCAACTCGATATCGGCCTGAACGAACGCGGCCAGTGGCAGGCCCGCCAGGCCGCCCGCGCGCTGGCGGAGGAACCGATTGCCGCCATTTACAGCAGCGACCTCAGCCGAGCTTTTGACACGGCGCGCGCCATTGGCGCCGTGGTCGGTCTGGAACCCGAGCCTCACCTGGGCTTGCGCGAGCGCGCCTTCGGCATGTTTGAAGGACGAACCTGGGCGGAGATTGAAGCCCAGTGGCCCGAGGACACCCGCCGCTGGCGCGACCGCGAACCCGGCTGGGCGCCCACGCACGGCGAAACCCTGGAGCAGGTGCGCGACCGAGTGGCTCTGGCCACCGAGGCCCTGGCTGCGCGCCACCGCGGCGAGCAAATCGTGCTGGTGGCCCATGGCGGGGTGATGGATGCGCTCTACCGTCTCGCCACGCAACAGCCCATGCAGGCCCCAAGAAGCTGGTCACTGGGCAATGCCGCCATCAACCGGCTGTTGTGGTCACCACAAGGGCTCACCTTGGTGGGGTGGGGTGACACCCGGCATCTGGAAGACGCCGCGCTGGATGAATCCAGCTCCTGAGTCATCAGGGGCTGGCAGGATCGGCAAACAAGCCCCCCGCTGCTGCCGGTGGTGACACCCCCAGGTGCCGGTAAGCGGCCAAGGTGGCCACACGCCCGCGCGGGGTTCGCTGCAAATAGCCCTGCTGGATGAGAAAAGGCTCGATCACATCTTCGATGGTGTCACGCTCTTCACCGATGCTGGCGGCGATGTTGTCGAGACCGACCGGGCCCCCATCAAAGCGGTGCACCACCGCCTCCAGCAATTTGCGGTCCATCAGGTCCAGTCCCAGCGGATCCACGTCGAGCATGGCCAACGCCTGCTGCGCCATGTCGCGGGTGATGCGCCCCGTGCCCTTGACCTCGGCGTAATCGCGCACGCGGCGCAACAAGCGGTTGGCAATGCGCGGTGTGCCACGTGAGCGCCGTGCAATCTCCAGGCCGCCCTCGTCGTCGATCGGGGTTTGCAACAACCCAGCGCTGCGCATGACGATGCGCTGCAATTCGTCAGCGGTATAAAACTCCAACCGCGAGACGATGCCAAAGCGATCTCTGAGCGGGTTGGTCAGCATGCCGGCTCGGGTGGTGGCCCCCACCAGCGTGAAGGGCTGCAAGTCCAGCTTGATGCTGCGCGCCGCAGGCCCCTCGCCAATCATGATGTCGATCTGGTAGTCCTCCAGCGCGGGGTACAGGATTTCCTCCACCACCGGGGACAGGCGATGGATCTCGTCAATGAACAGCACATCGTTTTTTTCGAGCCCGGTGAGCAAGGCCGCCAGGTCCTTGGGCTTTTCCAGCACCGGGCCACTGGTCTGCCGCAAGTTCACGCCCAGCTCGTGGGCGATGATGTGGCTGAGCGTGGTTTTACCCAGGCCCGGCGGACCAAAGAGCAGCACATGGTCCAGGGCTTCGCCGCGTTGGCGCGCGGCACCGATGAAGATGTCGAGTTGCTCGCGCACCTTGGCCTGCCCCACATACTCGGCGAGTTGCTTGGGACGCAAGGCGCGTTCCAGCGCGTCCTCCGCCGGCGAGGTCGCCTGCGGAGTGACCACACGGGGCGCGGGCGTGAAATCGTCGGTCTGAATGCTCATGGGTTCCCGCTCCTCAACGCGCCAGGGCTTTCAGGGCCTGCTTGATACCCTCGCTCACGCCGATGTCGGCCGGCAAGGCCTTCAAGGCCAAGGCCGCTTCGCGGTCGTTGTAGCCCAAGGCCATCAGCGCCTGTTGAATATCGTGATGCGCGTCGCCCACGGCGCCCGCCACGGGCGTGCCCAGATCGGCACCGAGCTTGCCTTTGAGTTCGAGCAACAAGCGTTCGGCCGTTTTCTTGCCAATGCCCGGCACCTTGACCAGGCGCCCTGGGCTTTGCTCGGTGACGGCGCGGGCCAGTTCCTCGACACTCATGCCGCTGAGCACCCCCAAAGCCGTGCGCGGGCCCACACCGGAAATTCGGATGAGTTGCCGAAAGGTGTTGCGCTCTGATGCAGTGCCAAAACCGTACAGGAGTTGCGCATCCTCGCGCACCACGAAGTGGGTCAGCAATGAAACCGGGGCGCCTACCGCCGGCAGGTTGTAGAACGTGCTCATGGGTACATCCACCTCATAGCCCACGCCATGACAATCCACCAACACCTGGGGGGGTTGCTTCTCAATCAGCGTTCCGCTCAACTTGCCTATCATTGGAGTCCTCTCGACACGGATTATCAACGTGATTCTCAGACACAGTTTCTCCCCGCCCAATAACGCCCGCCTGGCCCACCTGTGCGGACCGATGGACGAACACCTGCGCACCATCGAGCTGGCCCTGCAGGTCAAGATCGCCCACCGGCACGAGCAATTCAAGGTGGACGGCCCCAAGGTCAAGGCACAACGGGCCATGGAGGTGCTGCAGGCCCTCTATGAACGCGCGGCGCGCACCATCCCACCCGAGCAGGTGCAACTGATGCTGGCGGGGGATGCGCCCATGGGCGAATCGCCAGACGGTGCCGTGCTGCTGCAAACACGCCGCAGCAACCTGCAGGCGCGCACCCCCAACCAGAGCGTGTACCTGCACAACATTGCCCACCATGACATCACCTTTGGCATTGGTCCGGCGGGCACGGGCAAGACCTATCTGGCGGTGGCCTGCGCGGTCGATGCGCTGGAGCGCAGCGCCGTGCAGCGCATCGTGCTCACCCGCCCGGCGGTCGAGGCCGGTGAAAAACTCGGTTTTCTGCCGGGCGACCTGGGGCAGAAGGTAGACCCCTACCTGCGTCCCCTGTATGACGCGCTCTACGACCTGATGGGCTATGAGCGCGTGCAAAAAGCCTTTGAACGCAATGCCCTGGAAATTGCACCGCTGGCCTTCATGCGCGGGCGCACGCTCAACAACGCCTTCATCATCCTGGACGAGGCACAAAACACCACGCCCGAGCAGATGAAGATGTTTCTCACCCGCATCGGCTTTGGCGCACGCGCGGTGGTCACCGGTGACGT
>Ga0255099_1000193_pt1 | contig 24828 bp, 23 predicted proteins | sample Colum_Colum_RepA_2_FD_188451 | JGI IMG/M metagenome (GOLD analysis project Ga0255099, IMG submission 188451) | Freshwater microbial communities from Columbia River, Oregon, United States - Colum_Colum_RepA_8d | ecosystem: Environmental > Aquatic > Freshwater > River | place: USA: Oregon...
CATGAACTCTTATTAACTATATCTAACGCGGCGTACTTAACCAGTCATAAGAATGTATAAGCAATTTAATTGTGGGTTTGATTGCCAATCAAGAAAATTCTAAAACAATTAAATCTTTTAAATAGCTTAAATGATTTCTTATAATAACGTTACTAATACACTGCTTCATCAATTGTAAAATCAGCATTAACAATGCTATCAGTTGTTATATTTATAAGATTTACAAATCCCTCTGCACTTATATTTTGAGCATAATACATATTATTCCATTTAACAAAAACAGAATACATTCCCGAGGGGCAAATACTTTCAAAATACCCTTCAGTGTTACTAGGTATAATTTCACGTACAGGGGCTGGTAAATTAGAGTAATACGGATGTGTTTGGATGCTGTATTTAACCGGCGCTGTTAAATACAATTCAGTACGAATGCATTCGGTTTTACAGGTTTGTGTAACGGGGTCTGTAGTTGGCATACAATTACCGTGTTTGTAATATATTCTGCCATAAAGGCCTTGCTGTAATTTAGGAATTTTTGTGTGTATAGCGCAAGGGGCCGTATTTACTTGAGGAAAATGATCTTTACTGCATGAAATATATAAACCCGTTAGTAAGAAAAAAATAATTTTAATAATCACGGAATAAAATTACATATTCAGTAATTGATTTAAGAATCGCATAACGTCCCGAGGTTGATTTTTTTTAGCATCGGTAAGGCTGGGCAAATACAAACTGTAAAAATGCTGTAAATGCGCCATTTCAAGCAAGGTACTTGCCAAAGACTTTGAAAATTTATATGTAGGATGAAATATTTTTATTTCACGAGCCAATAATAAACTAAGCTCTTTAAAAGGTTTAAAAAATAGATTTTTATTAAACTGATTAACGTTGCGCGTTAAGTAAGTTTTAGAACCTTCCCACAGCACAAGTTGATAAAGGGCATTTATATCAAAGCTGGTGTGTATTTTATGTTCTGGCAGTTCGGGGTTTAAAATGAGTTTTAATATAAATTGAATTCTATTTTTAGCTTTAGGTTCAGTTTGGCAATGGTACTGGGCAACATTGTATATATGGGTCCAATATTGATTTACAAGATAAAGCAGCATATGATGCTTGTTTTCAAAATAACGGTATACGCTGGCTTCGGTTGTTTTTATGTTTAATGCCAGTTTTTTAAACGTAAAAGCCTCAAAGCCTATAGTATTTATTAACTGAAGGGCCTTTGTGGTTATTTGCCGGCCTAATAGAGTATCCTGCGGATTTTTTAAATACAAGCGTTTTAGCATATTTATTAAAAAACGTAAAAATAATAGTAATACTATTAATAAACAAAGTAATACTATTACATTTGTAACATGTATTTTAAAACGTTAGTAGGATGGCTCTGGAAAGAGCGTAGGGGCATACAGCGCGTTTACCTTATGGCGGCCCTACAAAGTTTATTGTACATTGGTTTACCCCTTTGTATTCAGGGTGTTATAACGTATACCATGGCCGGTCATTTTTCGGCCTCCTTGGTTTTGCTGAGTATGGTAGCCGTTATTTTTATAGCATTAATTAGTGTATTTAAGGTTTGGCAGTTTAATTTAAACGAATATTTACAAGAAAAGATTTTCGCTGAAACAGCTGAGCGTTTAGCTGTTTATGAAGATCTATCGGGAACCCGTAAACTAAAACTATTACAATTTTTTGAAATTTTAACCTTGCAAAAGGGAATTGGTAAGATACTGTTAGATTTTTCTGTATCCATAGTTAGCATTGGAATAGGTTTATTGATATTACCTGCTTATAGCAGTTGGTTTTTTTTACTTACGATATTACTTGCGCTAAGTTTTGTATACATTTTGTATTATTACGGCAAACGGGCCCAGCAGGCCAACATACTGCTTTCAGAATCAAAGTACAGCATTTTAAAGCTTTTACTTTACGATTCGGCTCCCTCTGTACACGACCATTACCAAAAGTTAGATGCAGAATTAATGGATTACCTTTCGTTTCGCCAGCAATACCATGGACTATTTTTAAAACAATTAAAAGGGCTTCTTACTTACAAGGTAATATTTGTAGGTTTTGTTTTGTTTTTAGGCGCCTATTTGGTTCAAATAGGGGAGCTTAACATTGGCCAGTTTGTAGCCTCTGAAATCATTGTTCTATTTGTAGTAAATGCTATTGAAAAACTGGTATCAAGTATTGGTATATGTTATGAAATGATAACAGCTATAATAAAGTTAAATGCGCTATTGCCGCCCGATAATCCCCTACATCAAAATGCTGCCATAAGTTTACAATTTAACAGTCAAAAACGAATCTATCCGTATCCGTTTAAGCGTCAAAACCGCTGGTATTGGATGGGGGGTCTTATTTTGCTTTTTTTAATTTTAATTTCACCATGGACTCAAACGGTAAATGTTAGCGGATCTGTTTCCGTTTTAAATCCCGAACGTAAACCTCAGCAAATTACTTCACGTATAGCAGGTCGGGTTGAAAAATGGTATATCCAAGATGGTGCATTTGTTAATAAAAATGATACCATAGCCTATATAACTGAAATTAAAGAAGAGTATCTAGATCCAAAACTTGTTCAACGTTCAGAATCTCAAATTACCTCAAAAGAAACCGCCATGGAATCGTATCAGGGCAAAATCCGTTCAATTGATTTGCAAATTGATGCACTTAACAAAGGGTTGGTTTTAAAACGCGAACAATTACAAAATAAAACACGTCAATACATTGCCAAATTGGCCAGCGATAGTGTGGAATGGATAGCCGCGCAAAATAATTTAAAAATTACTAAAGAACAACTGGCGCGGTATGATGAATTGCTTGATAAAGGAATTGTTTCTAAAACGGAGCATGAAAATCGCAAATTAAAATTTCAGGAGGCGCTTGCCAAATCCATTTCATCAGAAAATAAAATTATTGGAGCCCGTAACGAATTACTTAATGCCAAAATAGAACAAAGTGCCATCAGTCAAGAATACAATGAAAAACTGATGAAGCTGGAATCGGATAAATTTAGCACGCTGTCAATGTATTATGATGCGGAAGGGCAATTAACAAAACTTCAAAATCAACTTAGCAATTATGCCTTACGACAACATTACTATTATGTGTTAGCGCCACAAGACGGTTATATTAATGAATTAACTGCTAAAGGCGTTGGAGAAATTGTTAAGGAGGGCGGTATAATTTGTAAAATAACACCTAAAAATCTTGAACAGGCAGTAGAATTGTTTGTTGACCCGGTGGATTTGCCATTAATTGCCAAAGGACAGGAACTAAGATTAATTTTTGACGGCTGGCCCAGTTTTTACTTGTCGGGATGGCCCGGCGTAAGTAACGGAACCTTTGCTGCAGAAGTTATTAGTTTTGATAAAGTAATATCTACAAAAGGTAAATTTAGAATTTTAGCACGTGCAAAAGGTACACCATGGCCAAATTCAATTCAAATTGGAGGAGGCGTTCAAGGATTTTGCTTGTTACGCAATGTGCCGTTGGTGTATGAACTTTGGCGGATAATAAACGGATTCCCTCCTGAATTTTACATTACTCCAGACGCACATGACAAGCCGCATACGTAACATTACAGGAATACTTGTTCTAAGCTTCAACGCTCTTTTGGCACAAACGGCTCCGGTATCTTTTAATGCCTTTATGGCCCTATTAGAAAATCATCCACGTAATGCAGTGTCGCAACAATGGCAGCAAATGGCACATTCTATTTTAATATCGGGACGGGGACAATTTGATCCGGTTTTATCTGGAGAAACCGAACAAAAGCAATGGATGCAAAAAACAAGTTACCAATGGATACGTACAGAAGCAAAGCAAAATATTTTTGCAGGACATTCGTTAAAGGCGGGATTTGATTATGGACAGGGCTCATTTGTAAATCCAGAATTTCAAACCCCCGCATTAGGTATTCCATATGCGGGAATTGAACTGGCCTTAGGCCAGGGACTCATTATGGATAAACGAAGAGCAGACTATTTAAAATCAAAAGCGTATGGTAATTTATATACCCTTTCGGCGCAGCAAGAAAAAAACGAACTTTTAAATTCTGCTAGCCAAACCTATGTCCAATGGCTAAATTTTAAAGCGCAGCTGGATATAATGTATTATTTTAATAAACTTGCCCAAGACCGTCTCTCTGCATTAAAACACGCTCAGCAAACAGGCGAAAAATCAGTAATGGATACAGTTGAAGCCAGTATTTATTTACAAGGACGCACCCTTGAGGTTCAGGACGCACAATTGGCTTTAAACCAAATTCAAAATTATTTAAGCACTTTTATTTGGAGCTCAACAGGATTGCTTATTGACAGTACGTTATTAGCTAATAATACGGATGTTTTACAAGGTGTTTTACAACAAGCCATGCGAATAAAATCAAATGTCAGCACAGACAGTTTAAATGCCCCTGAAATTAATCGTTACGCTGTAAAATCTGTGTTGCTGGATATTGAACTGCAATACCGAAAAGAGTTTTTAAAACCTACGTTAAATGTTAGATACAACGTTTTAAGTTCAGGAATTCAAGCATTTAATGCTCAGCAATTAAAGTGGTCTGCACAACTAGCATTTCCATTATTTTTTCGAACGCCCCTGGGAGAATACCGGGTAGTAAAAAGCCAATTGCAACAAAACATACTAGAAGGCACTCAAAAACGAGCCGAATGGCTTGCTAAAATTAATGCCCTTGATTTTAAATTAAAACGTATGGCCAATCAAATAATTACAGCACAACAGGCCAGCACATTAAGTAAAACTTTATTAGAAGCTGAACAAATAAAATTTCAAAACGGCGAAGGCACCTTGTTTTTACTAAATAGCCGCGAAAATAAATGGCTAGAAAATCAACTTAAACTCACCGAGTTACAGGCTAAATGGCTTCAGGTTTACTTTGAATGGGTTTATGCCCACGGACATTTAAATTATAAGTTGTAATTTTTAAAAATATAATTCGGTTTTATTTTAAGGGTTTTATTTATTGCGCTATTTGTACTTGTATAATAGGGGACATGTTTTAAGCAGGATTTATCTTATTTTTAAATAAAACAGCAATAAATCATTTAAATAATACTTTAATTAAACAAATAAAAACAGTAACATAGATTTGCATATATTTTAAAATCCAATTAAAAAATCAAACAAATGAAAATTTATCCCTTTTATGCGGGCGGCCATTTTAAAAGCTCTTCAATCACACAAGCGCAAATAAATCCCTATACTCAAAACGTGATTGCCAAAGTATGTCTCGCTCAAAAAAAAGATATAGAATACAGCATTTTAGCCGCTTCCAGTGCTGCTCCGGTTCTTAAAGCGCTTTCAATGCGTAAACGCGCTAAAATTTTAAAGTCTATTTCTGAACTTATATTAAAACACCAAACCCCACTTTGTAATTTAATTGTTTTAGAAACGGCTAAACCATTACAATTTGCTAAACGTGAGGTTTTACGCTGCGCTGAAACGTTTAAGTTAGCTTCTGTTTTTTGTAATTCCTATACCCATTCTACATTTCCCAAACATTGGTCTGCGCAAAGTAAAAATTTTAAATCTGCTATATATCATGAACCATCTGGTTTAGTACTAGCCATTACGCCATTTAATTTTCCCTTAAACTTACCGGCACATAAAATTGCACCGGCAATTGCTGCCGGGTGCCCTATAATTTTAAAACCTGCCCCACAATCACCATTATCTATTCTCTATCTTGCCAAACTCATTCATAGTTTAGATTTACCCAAGGGGGCCTTGTCGGTGTTGCCCATGTCTAACGAAAATGCGCAGCATTTTGTACAAAGTCAACGTTATAGCGTATTATCATTTACCGGATCGTCTCAAATTGGATGGAGCCTAAAAGCATTAGCCCATAAACGGAAATGTATTCTTGAATTGGGAGGAAATGCAGCAACCATAATTACCGCATCTGCAGATATTACAAGGTGTATTCACGATGCCCTTGAATCTGGATTTGCATTTAGTGGACAGGTTTGTATACATGCCCAGCGTTTTTATGTACATCCTGTACATTTTAACAACTTTGTTGCACAAATGAAAACGGCCGTTTTAAAATTAAAAAACGGAAACCCCAAATTACTAAGTACTAGCATTTCTGTATTAATTTCTGAAAAGGAGGCAATACGAATTGAATCGTGGGTTAACAACGCTTTGGAGTCCGGAGCCATTTGCATAACAGGCGGAAAACGTTTTAATACATTTTACGAACCCACAATTTTATGCAATACAAATTCAAACATGCGTATTCATTCCGAAGAGGCATTTGGTCCGGTAATATGTATTAATAAATACAATGGCAGTATATCACATGCTGTTGAATTGGTTAATGATACTAAATACGGATTACAAAACAGCATTTACACGTGCTCTAAATTGGAATATAATTATGCGCTGCAGCATTTACAAACCGGCGCCTTACTTCATAACAAACCAACAACATTTCGTTTAGAACATATGCCTTACGGGGGTATTAAAGAAAGTGGCTTTGGCAGAGAGGGCGTAATTGATTCGTTTTATGCATTTACTGAACCCAAACTCAGTATACATGAATTTTAATTCAGCCAAATTAAAATTAATAGATCAGTAAAAACAGTTTAAAACACAAAGCACCCAATCCGGCGCCGGGAAGTAAATCCCAAAAATAATGTTGTTTGGTATATAAGGCGCTTAGGGCAATAATTACAGGAAATAAAAAAATGTAATAGCCTAAATCGGGTAAATTTATAAATAGATGACATGCCGTTAATGTAGAAACACTAACATGCATACTTGGAAAACAATTGCTAGATTTATCCATGCTTTGAACATAATTTAAAAACCGTACTGATAAATTATTGCCCTGCGTATGCAACCTCCACGAGTCAGGTGTTTTAACGGGTAAAAATAAAAAGAACAACATTTGAAAAACCAGTAACATAAAAAAACTAAACACGGTATAATTAAAATGCCGCATGTTTTGAAATGAAAAAATCATAAAAATTATTATGGGATAATATAAACCACTGTAAATCCATATCCAATGAGGCTTTAAAATAAACCAAGTATCAATTTTAGAAGAAAACTCTATAGCCGACCGAAACGCATTACGTTGGCACCAAAAATAAAATTGGTAAATGCCTATTATAAGCACCAATGCCATAATGAAAATAATAAAGTAATCCATGTGCCCCATGCAGCGAATATAAACAGTTATATATATTTATGTATATATAAAAATAATAAATCAAGTATTTTTATCAATAAGCCAAGTCCATTTAAGTGCGTGGTGCAGGGGTTTTAAAACTTGATGTGTATTTGATTTTAAAAGCAGGTTGCCCAAATCATCAATGCCCGTAATTTGTAGTGTTTTTGGCACTTCAAGTAAATGGTATTCATGCCAAGAATTTATACCCATAAGCGCATTTTCATATAAACTTTTTAATTCATCTAAATGTAAAGTAGGAAAAAATAATTCTTGTAAAATGTAGTCTGCCCATCCTTCGGCAATGTCTGTTAGTTCTAAGGGTGTTGTAATAAAATCTGAAAGTTGGGCACTAGAATGTTGTAATGTACTAAAATCACCTTTAACATTTAAACCCAAGCCCATGCGCACATACTGTATACGATTTCCCAGCCACGAGATTTCAATTAAAATCCCCCCCAGTTTTTTAAAATTGATATACAAATCGTTAGGCCATTTAATACGAATTGGTGTATCAAATAAACCATAGCGGGCATTTAAGTACGATTGCGTCAATACGGCAATTTTCCAATATAGGCTTTCCACAGGCAAAGCAGTTACCAGTGGTCCTGATAGACCAAGGGTGCATAAAACAGACGATTTTAAGGGTGCATGCCATATATTTTCACGCTGTCCCCGTCCTTTGTGCTGATAATCGGCAATAACCAAAACAGCTGGTATTGTCTGGGTTTGTAATAATTCCAGGGCGGTATCCTGAGTGCTTTGTAAAGCATTAAAAAAAAAGGTTTTTTTATGAATATGGTGCATATTCAGAGCACTAAATAACCTAAATTTGCTGACATTTAGTTGATAAATTATAATCACATGGCTTTAAAACCAAAATCTTCCAAAAATTCTAAAGGAAAAACAATCAAGCAAACCCTTAAAGCCAAATCACCAAAACGAGTAAAAGTTGTAAAAACACCGCGTGAGCTTCAAGAACGTGAAGCAAACCGTATATTAAATTCAGCTTCTTCAAATACAAAATTACCCAAACGGCCTCGTAAACGGGTCAGCTTAATGCAAGAACAGTCGCTTTTAGAGGCTGTTATAAAAGGCCTGCAAGATAAAAAAGCATCGCATATTAATCAATTGGATTTACGTGAGCTGGAGCACCGTATAGCAGATTATTTTATAATTGCTGAAGCCGAAAGTAAGATTCAAGTGCGTGCCATTGCCCAAGGGGTTGAAGATTTTGCCTTACGAATGAGTAAGGAAAAACCATACCGAACCGAAGGCTTTGAAAATGCCGAATGGATTATTGTAGATTTTATTAATATTGTAGTACATATATTTCAGCGCGAAGCCCGTATGCACTATCAGTTAGAACAATTATGGGGCGATGCAATATCAACACCCATACCAGATTAAACTTATGAAAATATTACATTCAGCACAGTCAGCGTTTTCGGCTTCAGAAGATGAACGAAAAAAACAGTTTGAACGCATGAAAGCCAAATTTAATTCCGGAAAAAATTCTAACAAAGGCGGCGGCAATAATTTTTACTGGATATACGGTGCAGTTATTGCCGTGTTGATGTTTATGATATTTTTTGGTAATGACACAACAGGTCGTATGGTAGAATTAAAACAACCTGCTGATTTTTATAATAAAATGCTGGCTAAAGGCGATGTTGTAGATGTGGTAATAGTTAATAAAAGCACGGTTCGCATTACAATAAATCCCGACAGTGTTTCTAAATTAGACCGGTATAAAGATCCCAAAACAGGAAAATCATACTTTGAAAACCAATATAAAGGCCCACATTTTTACTTTTCAATAGCCGATGTAACCAATTTTGAAAATAAATTAGAAAAGGTTCAAACCGAGGCCGGTATTCCAAAAGATCAACAGGTTTCACCACGCTCTGTTGAAGAAACCCACTGGATGAGTGATCAACTAACCTGGATTTTACCTTTGGTTATAATGATTGCAATATGGTTTTTTATGATGCGCAGAATGGGCGGTGGAAGCGGCGGGGGTCCCGGACAAATTTTTAATATTGGAAAGTCAAAAGCCACGTTATTTGATAAAGACACTCAGGTAAATATCAATTTTAATGATGTTGCCGGATTAGATGGGGCTAAAATGGAAGTTATGGAAATTGTTGATTTTTTAAAAAATCCAAAAAAATATACCGATTTGGGCGCCAAAATACCTAAAGGCGCATTGTTAGTTGGGCCTCCGGGAACCGGGAAGACCCTTTTGGCAAAAGCGGTTGCCGGCGAAGCTAAAGTGCCGTTTTTTTCACTTAGCGGTTCTGATTTTGTAGAAATGTTTGTTGGTGTTGGAGCATCCAGAGTTCGAGATTTATTTCGTCAGGCTAAAGAAAAAGCACCCTGTATTATTTTTATTGATGAAATTGATGCGATTGGTCGGGCCCGTGGTAAATCCATATCTGCGGGGGCAAACGATGAACGTGAAAACACCTTAAACCAGCTCTTAACCGAAATGGATGGTTTTGGCACCAATAGTGGTGTTATAATTTTAGCCGCCACAAACCGGGCCGATATTTTAGACCGTGCCCTGATGCGCGCGGGTCGATTTGACCGGCAGATATACGTTGATATGCCCGATTTAAACGAGCGCGTTGAAATTTTTAAAGTGCATTTACGTAAAATTAAAATTGACGAAAGTGTTAATATTGAATTTTTAGCCAAACAAACACCTGGATTTAGTGGGGCGGATATTGCCAATATATGTAATGAAGCTGCATTAATTGCTGCACGCTCAGACAAAAAACATGTTCAACGTCAAGATTTTTTAGATGCAGTGGATCGTATTATTGCCGGACTTGAAAAGAAAAATAAAATAATAACCCCCCAGGAAAAACGCGTAATAGCATTTCATGAAGCTGGCCATGCTACAGTTAGCTGGATGCTTGAACATGCCAGTCCGCTGGTTAAAGTTACTATTGTACCACGTGGAAAATCATTGGGCGCAGCCTGGTACTTGCCTGAAGAACGTCAAATTACAACCGCCGAACAAATTATGGATGAAATGTGTGCCGCATTGGGAGGCCGCGCCGCCGAAGAACTTATTTTTGGTAAAGTAAGTACAGGTGCATTAAGCGATTTAGAAAAAATTACCAAACAGGCTTATGCAAGCATTGTATATTATGGATTGAATGATAAAATTGGTAATATTAGTTATTACGATAGTACCGGGCAAAGCGAATATACCTTTGGAAAACCCTATAGCGAACATACGGCGCGTACCATTGACGAAGAGGTTAGAAAAATGACCGAAATTGCATATGCCAAAACCAAACAAATTTTAATTTTAAATAAAGAAAAGCTTACAGTTTTAGCTGAAAAGCTACTTGAAAAAGAGGTTATTTTTAAAGAAGATTTGGAAGAGATATTTGGCAAACGCCCCTTTGATAAACCAGAGCGGGAATTAAAAACAAAGCCTGAAACACAAGCAGATGCAACCCCAAATGCAGAATTTAAAAACCATGCCGGTGAATCTGAAACCGATGCATTAAACCCATCGGCAGAAGCACCATCAGACCCGGTTTAATAGGGAACTCAGGGCGTTTTTTAAATCTGTATAATCAAATACAAAGCCGGTATCCAATAATCCTTTTGGTGCAACGGCATTTCCCCGAGTTACCATTTGAGCAGATTCACCCAGCAAACATGTAAATACCCATTCAGGAATAGCAGGTGCAATATTGGGTATTTTACTAAATTGCCGTAATGCCTTATGAAAATTAAGTTGGGTATCTATTGTAGGGGCTGTTAAATTGTAAGTACCGGAACTGTTTCCTGTAGTAATAACCCAATGCATTGCCTTGCATAAATCCATGTAATGAATCCATGGATAAACTGCTTTTCCACTTGAAATGCAAACCCCTAATCCAAAGCGGTACAAGGGCCAAAGGGCCTTAAGCATGCCGGCATGGGCATCTAAAACAATTCCAATTCTAAAAATGATAATACGTTCACAATACGCTTTTAAGGGGGCATATGCGTTTTCCCATTCTACACACAAATGGCTTAAAAAATCATTTCCGGGCGGATTACTTTCATTTGCTATACTGGTTGTGGCGTTAAGACCGTAATATCCTACAGCACTGGCTCCGGCAAAAAATTTTAAGGGTTTTTGGAGTTGTTCCAAAGCCTTGGTTAAACATAAAATACCATCGATTCGTGACTTGCGTAAAAGTTGTTTTTGAGACTTTGTCCAGCGTTTACCCAAAACAGGTTCTCCGGCAAGATGCACAATCCCATCTAAATTATTAAATGCATTTAAATCAATTTCACCGGTACTGGGATTCCAATGATACGTATGCTGTTTTAATTTTGATACCGATCGGGTTAAAATTCTAACCTGATGTCCTTGACTTGTAAAATAGTTGCTAAGCCGCGAACCTATACCACCTCGGCCTCCTGTAATGAGTATATTTGCCATACCTAACAAACACCTTTTTTATAAAAGAGTTCATGGTATACGATTATCATATTTTTATATGCACAAATGATAGAGTGGGTTCAGAAAAGCCCTCTTGCGGAAAAGGGCATGGGGAGGCCTTAATTCAAAAATTTAAATTACTATCAAAATCTGCATTGCCGGAGTCTAAAATTCGTATTAACCGGGCCGGTTGTCTTGGTTTATGTGCACAGGGTCCTGTAGTTATGATTTATCCCATGGGTTGGTGCATGGTTAATGTTCAGGTAGCAGATGTTGACGCTATTTTAGGCGAATTAAAGCAAAACAGACCTTTAATGCGATTATTATGGAACAACACCGAACCCAATTAAGATTTACCAGTTTCAATGTATTTGTGGACACAATATGGCACCCGTTTTTAAAATAAGAGCCGCTCGAAAATCCGATATGCCGGCCCTGCATGCTTTAATTGTAGAACTTGCAAGTTTTGAACGTGCCCCACAGGCTGTTGTGGTAAAGCCGCATCAAATGCAAAAATGGTGTTTTGGCACATCATCCTATTTTAAAGCAATAGTTGCAACTCATAATGGCGTAATAATTGGAATGGCAGTGTATTATTTTGCGTATTCTACTTGGACAGGTCCGGTATTGTACCTTGAAGATATTCTTGTTACAAAGGGTTATCGAAGGCAGCGAATTGGCCAGGCACTTTTTAACAGGATGCGACACATTGCAGAATCGCATGCGTGTAAGCGTTTATCATGGCAGGTATTAAACTGGAATACACAAGCTATCGCATTTTATAAAAAACAGGGGGCTACACTCGATTCTACATGGATTAATGGCAGAATAGAGTTTGGGAAATCAAAAACCAAATAAAGCCTTTCGTAAATTTACATATGGTAAAAAACATTATAGTTTCTGGTGCCGGTCCAATTGGCGCATTGCTTTCACTCAACTTGGCAAAACGGGGTTACAATGTAAAACTGCTTGAACGACGGGCTGATTTTAGAAGCGGCACACTATATGCAGGCAGGTCAATAAATATTGCACTTAGCGACCGGGGCTGGAGAGGAATTGAACAGGCAGGTATTACGGAGGAAATCTGCAAGATTGCCATTCCCATGTATGGACGTTATATTCACAATCTGGATGGTTCTACGGTTTATATGCCCTATGGTAAAGATCAACAGGCTATTTATTCCGTATCTCGTGCTGCAATTAATATTACACTTTTAAATTTAGCATCCCAGCATCCTGCTATTGAGGTGCTGTTTAATCAAAAAACCAATCAACTGGATTTAAGTGCTAAGCGGTTGATTTCAGAGGATACACAAACAGGTTTAAATCATGAACATCAGGCGGATTTATTTTTTGGTTCGGATGGTGCGTTTTCAGGATCACGCTTAAGTATGCAATTACAGCATGATCGATTTGAATACCAGCAGCATTATATACCCTGTGCGTATAAAGAACTCATTATTCCACCGGATATTCAGGGCGGATTTAAAATGGAAAAGAATGCCTTGCACATTTGGCCACGCGGCCAATTTATGATGATAGCGTTACCTAACCCGGATGGCAATTTTACCTGTACTTTATTTTTACCGGCCGAAGGTCCGGTTTCATTTTCAAAGCTTACAACCCCCAATGAAGTGATGCAATTTTTTAAACGTGAATTTTCTGACGCGGTGCCATTAATGCCAACGCTTTGTGAAGATTTTTTTAATAATCCAACGTCTTCATTGGTTACAGTTAAATGTTATCCCTGGGTTTTTAAAAACACGTTAGCACTTATTGGTGATGCCGCACATGCCATTGTTCCATTTTACGGCCAGGGAATGAATTGCGGTTTTGAGGATTGTATGGTATTATCCGACTTATTAGATCGGCATCGGGAGGACTGGAGCGTGGTATTGCCTGAATACCAACGATTGCGAAAGCCCGATGGCGATGCCATTGCAGATTTGGCCATTGCAAATTTTTATGAAATGAGTGCCAGTACCGCCGATCCAAAATTTTTATTGCAGAAAAAAATCGAAGCACGATTTGCCGAATTACATCCAGATAAATGGATACCCCTTTACAGTATGGTTACATTTAGTCCGGATTTACGATACAGTGAAGCATTAAGACGAGGCAACGTTCAGCAAGCCATTATGAATCAAATTATGTCAAGACCGGAAATTGAAAGCGAATGGAATCAGCATCAAATTGAAACCGCTATATTAGAGGCATTAAATGACGTTTGATTATACATTTATACTGGACACCAGTATAAAGTTATTGGTGTCGATGCTCTTAGGCGCAATCATTGGAGCCGAACGGGAGTATAAAGGTCGAAATATTGGATTTAGAACCATCATTTTAATAACGCTGGGCTCAACATTTTTTACCATCTTATCGTTAATAATTGGCGGCACATCGGATGCTGCACGCATTGCCTCAAATATTATTACCGGTGTTGGATTTTTAGGAGCAGGAGCCATTTTTAGAGATGGTATGTCCGTAAAGGGGGTAACCACCGCATCGTTAATATGGATAAGTGCAGCTATTGGTATGGCCTGTGGAATTGCACAATATGAAATTGCAATAATGGTAACGGTTTCAGTTATGTTAATACTTATAGGATTTACTGGTGTACAGCGCTTTATTGATCAGTATAACCGTGAACTAGAGTACATATTAACCTTACCAAATGAAAACCAATTGGTTATTGAATTTGAGCAATTAATTAAAAACCACCGTTTGCGTTTTGAGCGTACAGGAATTACAAAACATGAAAATAAAATTACACTTCAATATGAAATTAAAGGTGCTCAAGCACAGCATCAAGCTTTTATTTTAAAAATTCAAAACCATCCACAGGTTATTTATTTTAAAGTTTAAGCAGCGCTTTTAATACGGCTTGCAGTTCATTGCGGTACATTCTATAAATAAGAATGCTAAAACCTAACAACTGTATACAATAAACAGCAATGGTATATCTCGAAAAGAAAATAATACAAATACTATTTACAGCTATAAACAAAGCAGGTAAGCCTAATATTTTAAAACGATTATATTTAAAAACAAAGGCAGATGAAGCGCCTAGCCCCATAGTAAATGTTTGAACAAAGCGCACAGCTAACGATGCCACGATAGCCCCAAATATGCCAATAAGTGGAATTAAAATATAAACTAAAACCAGTTCGGCGGCTATACCCGAAAAGTGGAATCGTAGTAATTGCCGGTTTTGCTTGCTGTATAATAATCCTGCTTGAAAAAAATAAATAATACTACGGGCCGCAAATGTACCTGAAAGTAAACCTAAATAGTTAAAACTGATATAATAGGCAGGATCTATTACAAGCCATTTAATAAATGCAGGTACAGCCAGATTAAATACACATAACATTAAAATATTAAGGGCGGTAAATGCATTAAAATAACGGTTGCTGTCTGTAGTTGTAGATGCCGTAGCGCTGGAACTCCATAGCTCAAATACCCGAGGATAAATAACTGCACTTAAGCTGTTTTGTAAAAATTCAATTCCAAAAAAACATTTTAAAATTAAATCATAAGCGTTAAGTTCGGCAGTGCTAACATGGTGTAGTAAAAAATAACGATCAACTTGTCCAATAATCCAGCCGCTAAATACAATGCCCACCAGCGGCAAACACATTTTAAAAAGTGGAATCCATTTTCTAATAGACAGAGTAAATTGCGCATAGGTTTTAAATACTAAAACGGCCATGCCCAATATCACAATACCGGAAAACAGCCTAGCGTACAAAGGTCCATATAGGCTATTGGGATAGAGGTAAAGCCCAATTATTGCAATAGATACGGTAAGTATAAAATTAATACCATTAAGAAATAAAAACCGTTGGGCTTGTTGCTGGTATATGAGTACAGTTGTGGAGGTTTTAAAAACCGCATTACACATAGCTGTTATAACCGCGTAAAAGCCCCAGGGCCAAAACTGCATGTTTAAGTTGTGATTAAAGAGGGCTTTAAAAATAAAATTTCCAAATATTGAAAAGAGTACAATCCAAATGAATCCCATTAATAGTAACAATTCAAATACAGTGCCGGTAAATACTCTGGCCTCAGGTTTAGTTTTTAAACGGCTAAATTCAATTCCAAAAACAGTTTCTGTAGACCATGAAAAAAACATTTGGCAAAATAAACTGATGCTGATGTAAAATAATAATTGCGTATAAACTTCAGCATGTAGGGTATTGGTGTAAAATGGTAATAATATAATACCCGCCAGCATGGGTAGCGCACCGCCAATAGTGTATACTATAGAACTGCTTAAAAAGCTGGGGCGGATCATGTTGGCTTATTTTGTATTTTTGAACCTAGCACAAACTTATTCATCTGGAACCGAATAAAAAAGAAATCGCTCAATTTTATGATGGATTTAAACACCATCAGCAAAATCTTGGTATTACCTTGCGGCACCGAAAAATATTTAAAACGCTGTTAAATTTAGGAATCCAAAAAACAGATGCTATACTTGAAATTGGATGTGGTATTGGCACTGTAAGCAGCTTAATTTTACCCTATAACCCAAAAGGACACTATACAGCGGTAGATATTAGTCCCGACAGCATTGCTTTGGCAAAACAACATTTATCTCATTTTAAACATGCCTCATTTGTTGTAAGCGATATGAGTGATTTTAAATCGGAATGGCGATATAATTGGATGGTTTTACCGGATGTGTTAGAGCATATTCCGGTTTCATTACACCCAATGGTTTTTAAAACCCTTCAAGCGCATGCAGCACCACATTGCCGCATTTTAATTCATATACCGCATCCTGAGCGTATACGCTGGTTGCATCAGCATCAAGCGCAAAGCCTACAAATCATTGATCAGGATTTAAATATTGTGGAATTAATACAGGCGCTGCAGTCGTGTGGATTTGAAATGTCATATTTTAATGAATATGCATTACATCATAAACCCTATGATTATATCACGATGGTTTTTCGTTTGCAAACCCAGGAAGTGCCTTTTAAACTAAAGTCAACGTGGCGCAGAGCTTGGGAAAATTGGTTAAGCAAGTGGTGATATGCGACTGCTTGTTTTATCGCATTTTTTTCCCCACACGGGCGCTGAGCCGTTTTTGGTGTACGAATCACAGTATTTTAATGTAACCTCTAATTCGGTTTTAATAGCACCCTTGTTTGGCAGTGGCACTGCCCAACATTTACAACTAAACCACCGTGTTTTGCCGCCCGTGCTTACCTCTCCCAAATCCCGATTGCAATTGCTGTACAAGGGGCTGTTTAATTTTAAATCATTTTCATACCACCGTAGTGATTTTTTTAAACATTGGTGGAAACAGCCTAAAACCTGGTATAGTGTATGCCTCAGTATTTTGGTTTCACGAGCTATTCGCGCCAGTTCAAATTACCAGCAGTTAATTCATTACATAAACGCCGGAGGTCCGGTAATTGTATATTCTTATTGGGCAGATCATTGGACATCGGTATTACCGTATTTAAAAGATTCGTGTAGCACATCACATTATAAAATAGTAATTCGCTCGCACGGTTCGGATTTAACCGGAGTACACCAACAGGGATACCGACCGTTTAGAGCTGAGGTATTACAGCTTTGTACCGCCTGGTACGCTGTTTCTGAATATGGTAAATTGTATTTACAAACCCGTTACCCTGAGTTTAAATTTAAAATTAAATGTGCGCGCATTGGAGTGCCTGGTCATGGTAAAGCACCACTTCCCAATGTAGGGCAGCCTCTTACATTTATTTCGGTTTCAAATATTGTGCCATTAAAACGTGTGCATCTTATATTTGAAGTATTTCAAAATCTTAACCAGGATATCATTTGGCATCATTTTGGTGACGGCCCAGAAATGCCGCGTTTAAAACAAAAAATAAAATCGGCACGCCCCGCTTTTAAAGTTCACTTGCATGGACACGTAGAAACGGATGCATTGGTGTCATTTTACAAAACGCAACCAGTACATGCTTTTATTAATTTAAGTACGCGTGAAGGTCTTCCGGTTTCAATCATGGAAGCATTTTCATTTGGTATACCTGTTTTTGCAACTGCAGTAGGGGGTACGCCAGAACTTGTAAACGACACAAATGGAAGCTGTATACCAGCCGAAGTTACAGATACTGTTTTACAGAATGCTTTAGAGGCTTTTGTGTTACGAATATCAAATTCAAACGATTTGCGCCAACAAGCCTACATCACATGGTTAAATAAGGTTTCTACTGAAAACTACGTTCATTTTTTTAATGAATTAAAAGCCTATTCCTCTTCATGAGGTTCAAATGAATAATCAGAATGGTCTGCATCATCAAAAGACGTTTCGGAATCTTCTTCATTATCCACGTCACCCTCTTCACCTTCTAATTGATCCAATTCATCTGCATTAACACCATCATCGTCAGGTAACCCTGCGTCCCTATAAATGGCTTCGTCATCCGGTTCATCCGTAAGGGCATCAACCAGTCCGGCAATTGCAAGTTCAGGCCCAAGTTCAGCTTTTGCCATTTGAACCTGTTTGTATTGTTTAGGGGCAATACCATTTGTATTTGAAATAACCGGATAGGTGGTTTTATGTTGTTCCGTTTCTAATTTAATAAGTTCAATATAAAACGTCCACTTAACCTGCGGATCAAATACGTAAACAAAGCGTTGACGCGGCTGCTTAATACCTGCAGCTAATTTCACATCACGCATTAATTTTTTTGGTAACACACCTGCTTTTACATCACTTTCATCTAAAGGCAAATCCTCTTCGCGCAATGTAACTTCACGGCCTTTACGCCATTGGTCATCACTTAAAAAAAACGAGGCAGCATGCTTGCCATCAAATAAAAAAGCTTTTTGAATACAGGTATGAAGCGTTTCAAATACCTGAGTAGAAAGTATGTCAATTTCACGCCAGATATCCTCGTGATCTTCTAAACATATTCTAAAACGGTAAACAGCCATATTTAGTTTTTCGGTGCGTAAATTTTAGATTTTAAAATACCTAACCGGTTAAAAAAATGAATCCATGAAACGCCCAGCACACCTAGTCCGTATGTCATGCTACGGCTAAAATTAATTGAACTGGCTTCAGGAAAATATTTGGTAGGGCAGGTTACCTCTGCAATATCAAATCCGGCATAAAATATTTGTGATATCATCTGATTATCAAATACAAAATCATCTGAATTAGCCTGATAATTAATACGCTCTAAAACGGTTTTTGAAAATGCACGGTATCCGGTGTGGTATTCTGATAATTTTTGATTAATTAAAATATTTTGAGACAGGGTTAAAAACCTATTAAAAATGTATTTGTATAAGGGCATACCTCCCTTTAATGCGCCTTTTCCTAATATTCGAGATCCAAACGCTACGGGATATAAATCATGGGCAATCAAATAGCATAAACTTTGAATTAATTTAGGCGTATATTGATAATCGGGATGAAGCATTACCACAATATCGGCTTGTAATTGCAGGGCTTTATCGTAACATGTTTTTTGGTTGCCGCCGTAGCCTTTATTTTGCTCATGACGTATAACATGCTTTATACCAATTTCGCGAGCAACCTCTGAGGTATTGTCTTTACTGTGGTCGTCTACCAGCACAACATCATCTACAATATCAAATGGAATTTCATCATAGGTTTGTTTTAAAGTTAATGCGGCATTATATGCCGGCAACACAACTACAATTTTTTTACCCTGTATCATAAGGGTATAAATTTAATAAAGTTTGACTAATTGCAGTTTTATAAACGCTTTTATTGCCTTACCTTAGTTTAACATGTTTAAAACCATTCACCGCATGATATTAAGTGCTTTTTTAAAGCCCTTTGCCGTTAGTTTGGCCGTATCGGTGTTTATGTTTTTTATTATTAAAATTGTTATTACATATTTAGATGATTTTTTAGGAAAAGGCCTTCCGGCATTAGATTTAATGCGTTTATTTTTTTATGCATTGGTGGCAATTATACCAGAATGCATACCCCTGGCGGTTTTAATGGGTTCAATAATGAGTTTTGGTGCAATGGCTGAGCATTACGAACTTGCTGCTTTAAAATCCGCCGGCCATTCGCTTTGGAAAATTTTTCAACCGGCAATCCTGCTTATGTGCGGTATTGCAATAGGCACATTTTTATTTAATAATTATATTTTGCCTAAAGTGCATTTAAAATTTACTTCACTTTTATACGATATTCGGCAAAAAAAACCCTCTATTTCTATAAAAGAAGGCATTTATTATTCTGGAATTAAAAATTACCGTATACGGGTGGCGTCAAAATCCAAAAACCAAGATACTTTACACGGCATCAGTATATATGATCATACCGCTCAACAAGGTAATACAACGCAATTGTTTTCAAAACGCGGTTTTATGCAAGCAACGGCGGATACTTCAGCATTAATTTTACGATTACAAAACGGTGTAAGGTATGAGCAAAACGGTCCATTTGGAGCGTTTGCCTACAGACAGCCTAATACCCTTCAAATATTAGATTTTAAACAGTTAACGGTATTTATTCCCTTGGATGAATTTAAAATGAAACGCACCAACGAAGCACTTTTTAAACATCATGGTGAAATGCTTAACATTTGGCAAATTGATAGCATGGTTGCAGTTTTAGATAGTGGTTTACAAACAAAATACCACTGGATAAATCAACAGCATGCCTTAAAGTGGCAGCCGGGTATATCCACACAAAATATTTTTAATACACGTTCAATTTCTAAAAAACGTTTATCCGAGGCGCAACAATTCACGCGTCAGGCCATTACACAACTAGAAGCACAGGAAGCATTTGTAAAAGCACAAAATGACGAACGCCTAGAATACAAAACCGAATGGCATAAAAAAACAGTTATGTCATTAATGTGTTTAGTATTATTTTTTATAGGTGCACCTTTAGGTGCCCTCATACAAAAAGGGGGATTTGGATTACCTGTTGTTATAGCGGTGTTGCTATTTTTAGTTTATTTTATTTGTACCGAATTTTTTATGGGTTTGGCGCTTGAAGGTGTTATTAGTCCTTGGCCGGGACTTTGGCTTCCGTTTGTATTTTTTTTACCGTTAAGTTTAATATTAACCCAGCGTGCGGCTCGTGACATTCGCGGATTTGATTTTAGGTTCCGTTTTATTCGCTCAAAACATGCAACTACTCATCATCACTCATAAAGCAGTATTTCCTGTAGATGACGGACACAGCTTTGCCATGGCGCAGGGTATTTTAGGCCTGTGTGCCTGCGGTGCTAAAGTGCATGTATTGGCAATGAATACGCATAAGCATCAAAAACCAACGGAGCTGCAACATAATCCGTACCCTGGTAATTTAACGTATGAAACCCATTCAGTTAATACAACACCGGGGGTGCTGTCTGCACTTTTAAATTTATGCAGTGCAGAATCCTATTTTGTAAGTCGTTTTAGGCATATCGTATTTCAAAACGCAATTATTGCCCGTTTAAAACTTCAACACTTTGATATTATTCAGTTTGAAGGTATTTTTCCGGCCCTGTATATAAATATTGTAAAGCCTCTAAGTAAGGCTCTGTGTATTATCCGTACGCATAACATTGAATTTCAGATTTGGGAAGAACGCCAGCAATGGCTTACCAATTCAATTAAATCCTGGTATTTTAAATTGCAAACGGCCCGTTTAAAACGGTATGAGATACATCAATTGCAAAAAGCGGATGCATGGGTACCCATTTCAAAAGAAGATGCTGCGGCGTTAAAGCGTTTGATTAAAACCGACACGCCTTTACACGTGGCGCCAACAGGTATAGAAATTAAGCATCGTAAAAAACAGCAGGCATACAAAGATTTGCTTTTTGTAGGAAGTTTAGATTGGGAGCCCAACCGGATGGGTTTAAATTGGTTTTTTTTAAAAATTTGGCCTTTGTTATGTCAAACGCATCCTGCTGTACAAATAACGCTTATTGGTCGTGGAGCACAAAACTATGCTAAAGGAATTTTGCAATGCACGGCTGTTGATTTTGTTCCTGATCTTAACCCTTACTATGAAACACATCAGGTGGTTATTATACCCATATTACATGGCGGCGGTATGCGAATAAAATTATTAGAGGCTATGGCATTTGGAATGCCTGTGGTTACTACCACAAAAGGCAATCAGGGTTTACATGCACTGGCAGGCCAGCATGTATGCGTTGCAGATACGGAATCCGATTTTTTAAATGCGATTGTTTTGCTGTTAACACAGCCTCCATTGCGACAGCAATTTGAAAAGGCAGCACATGACTGGGTTCAAAAAGAGTTTAACCAAACTCAAATTATGCAAGGGTGGTTTTCTCAATATCAACATTGGATTAACACCTTATGTTCGTAATGGCCAACGGTATATTTTGGGGCGCATTTGCAATTATGTGTATAAGCTATATTGTTTATCCCGCAACGTTATTTTTAATAACCCGCTTTATTAAATTAAAACCACGAAGTGTAATTCCCCAAAAATCACAACCAAAACCCGGATTGGCCATAGTATGCGCAGCTTATAATGAACAAGATGTCATACTTAAAAAACTTGAAAATATTTGGAGCTTATGGAATGAAGGTATTACTGAGGTTTGGATAGGTTCAGATTGTTCCACCGATGCGACCAACAGTATTTTATCAAACTGGTGTAAAACCCATCAGCACTTAAATACTGTTTTTTATACCCAACGCCAAGGTAAAATTAAAATAATTAACGATTTGGTACAGCGCTGTGAGGCTCCTTTGATTTTAATAACCGATGCAAACATTATTTTACCCTTACAAACTGTAAGCCGTTTACGTATTTCACAAGTCCAGTATCAATCCGATTTAATGGGTGTTTCGGTTAATCGTCAAAGCCCTTTTACCAAAACGGGTATAGCTAAGGAAGAGCGCCGGTATATGAATTTTGAAAACGCCCTAAAAGCTATGGAATACCGCTGTTTTGGTATATTTATGGGGGCAGAAGGGTCCTGTTTATTAATTACAAAATCAGCGTTTATACCCGTACCTTCTCATTTTAAAGTGGATGATTTTTTTCTAACCATGCAAATGATTCGATGCGGCAAACGCCTGCATTATGAACATCAAATTGAAGTACTTGAGGATAACCCCGGAGATGTTAAAGGTGAATTTATACGAAAATCTAGAATTGCAAATGGTAATTTTCAAAATCTAATATTTTTCAGAGATCTGTTTTTTAAACCATGGCAAATTTCGGCCATAGTATTTTGGTTACATAAGGGCATTCGATGGACAGGACCAATTTGGCTATTTTTAATGTGTATAAGTTCAGCAATGGAATGGCATACCCTCTACATGCGAATTTTATTTTTAATTCAGGTGGGCATAATAGGATTTGCAATACGCAGTTATTATAAACCGCTTAGGGTTCCAATATTGCGATCAGTAGCGCATTTCTATTTGATGAATGCAGCCATTGTTTCAGGGTTTATGGCATTTTTAAAACACGACCCTAAATCCTATTGGAATCCAATAAAACGCCATGTGTAAACGTTTTGGCATAATCATTTTAATGTTATGGGGCAGGGTATGGTCCCAATCAAATTCTTTTATTGAAATACGCCATGCAGACAAATTTACATTTGATAATGCGCAAAGCGATGCTAAACTTTTAATTGGAGCGGTTGCTTTTGAACACGACGGTGCCATTTTATATTGCGATACAGCATTATTTTACGAACACGATGAATCTATAAAGGCCCGTGGACATATACGCATTATTAAAGGGGATAGCATTTCGGCACACGCTAAAGGCATGGTGTATTCTGGAAAAGTACGAATGGCACGCTTAATGGGCGATGTGCATTTGCAAGAAAAACGTATGCACTTACAAACCGATACGCTGGATTTTAATTTAAAAACGGCCATTGCCTATTATACACATTCTGCCCAAAGCACGTATCTGGATAATACGTTTATAAGTAAAACCGGCTTTTACAACTCAAAGCAAAAAAAATTAGTCTTTTTAAATGCAGTAGAATTAAAAAACCCCACCTATACCTTACGCACCGACACTTTAAATTATTTACTATCCACCTCAACGGCCTATTTTTTAAGTCCCACTATTATGGAACAACAAAATGATTTTATGTATGGAAACCGGGGATGGTACAATACAAAAACACATGCTTCTAAAATTTTATCGCATCCATTGGTACAATCTAAATCACGTGTTTTACGTTGCGACAGTTTATATTATGATGGTATTAAAAAAATTGCCCAGGCATTTGGTCATATAGATATTACTGACACCACAAACAAAGTTTGTGTAAAGGGTAATAGGGGGTTTTTAAATAACCAAAGCAATACTTGTAAGGTGTATCAAAACCCTCGGGCCCGTGTATTCCGAAACGCCGATACACTATATATTAAAGCCGATACCCTTATGGGGTATTTCAAATCTAAAAACTACCAATTAAAAGCATGGTTACAGGTTCAGTTATGGCATGATAAATTTCAAGGACGCTGCGATACGTTACGTTATAATACAGCTGATTCAGTAATGCATGCCAAAGGCAAGCCGGTTTTTTGGTATAAAACAATGCAAACACATGCTAAAGACATGCAGTTAACGGTATATGAAAATCATATTTACAGAGGACTATTAACAGGCGGAGCCACAGCACTTGAATCGGTGGATAGTTCTGATTTATTTAAGTTAAATCAAATTCAGGGTAAAACGATGATGCTGAATTTTACAGCAGACACCTTAAGTAAAATCCGTGTTATGGGTCAGGCACGTTCTTTACATTGGATGAAAGACCAAGATGTTTGGAGCGGAATTGAACAGGTGCAGTCTGACGAATATAACGTTTGGTTTAAACATGGTGAGGCCATTCGAATAACAGCACGGCCAAAAACGCAAGGAAAACATATTCCAATTAAAGAATGCTCAGCAGATAAAATATTATTTAATGATGCCGTTTGGAAGGGGCCGCTAAGGCCACAAGGAAATACAGGGTTTTAGCATTTAATGTATTATAATACAGCCTATTATGCGTATTGTTTAAGCCATATTGAAAGTACGTATCTACTTATTTAAATCTTTATTTAAAAAAATCTTATAGTATGAATTAGGCTATTTAATAGTTTAAAATTAAATAATATGAATGCTTGCCTTCTTTAAATAAAATTTAAAAACTGTTTATTTAAATACCTGTTTATAAAC
>Ga0255099_1000194_pt1 | contig 24809 bp, 17 predicted proteins | sample Colum_Colum_RepA_2_FD_188451 | JGI IMG/M metagenome (GOLD analysis project Ga0255099, IMG submission 188451) | Freshwater microbial communities from Columbia River, Oregon, United States - Colum_Colum_RepA_8d | ecosystem: Environmental > Aquatic > Freshwater > River | place: USA: Oregon...
TATTTTGAAATGCAAGCGATTGATTTACCGATGCATGTTTTAATTGCCTGAACGCTTTATCCGTTTCTGTATAAATACGATTTTTAGGTTTTTTATTAAATATAAAGCCCATTGAATTACGAATGAATGGAATCTGTAATAAAAATAAAACGCACGTACATACACTTAATAATACATACCACCATGTATATGCAATACAATTTGAATGCACTACCGGATTAAATGTTTTTTCAATGTAGCGAATATCTTGTGTTTCAGAAACTGAAATCAGGGGTTCTGACTTGGATTTTGCTTTCCATGAATTGGCCTGTGCATTAACATTTCCATTTACTTGCATGGTAAAAACAGGTGTGGATTTGGTATAATATGTGGCTGTTTTAGGATTAAAATAACTAAATAAAATTGGTGCAATATGATATTTACCCGGAAAACGAGGCACAATTGTAAAATCGAATGTTTTAGAATTATCTGTTGAACTGATTTTAGGTTCATATACCTCTAAAGAATCTGTCCACATGAGTTTTGGCAATTGAACTAAATTAAAATTACCTTGGCCTTCAATGTTAATTTTAATATTAAATGCTTCATTTACTTGAAGTGAAGAGGTACTAATGTTAGCATTCATGTTAAAATCACCAACAGAACCCGTAAAGTTTTGGGGCTTGTGCAAATCCGGGAGTGCCAAAACCTCAATGGTCTGTGGTTTAGCCTGCACAGCAACAGCAACCTCATCATACGTATTTCCCCCAAACAATTGCTCAAAAATATTTTGAGACTGTCGTTGCGTTTCACGACGAATAATAATTTGTGCTGTACTCGTTTTTAAGATCTGCTTTCCGGGTTTTAATGCGGTAATTTGATTTCGTAAAGCTGTATGTGTATAATACATACGACCATCCAATTGTTCATTTTGTAACTGATTTTGTTCTTGCCCTATAGGTTTTGAGTAAAAGCCCAAGTATTCGGCTTGCATGGGTTTTTGATACGCCAAAATGGGATATGGAGAATAAAGCTTTTGTATTACTTCAACCGATTCTCCTACATAAAGCGTGGTTTTGGATATTTGAGTTTTTACAAAAATAGATTCAGAACCTGCACCTTTTGGGTTACCGTTTGGAGTTTTTGCAGCATTTGAGGTTCCAGAACTTACAATATCAACAGTACTGGATGGTCCATTATACACTTTTCCGTTTAATTTAAATTTGGGCGCAACAATATTAAATTTTCCGGTATTTGATGAAATTAATACCCATGAAATAATAAATTGAGAGCTGGCTTGGCCGTTAATATTTTGATAACTGCTCATTTGATTGGGCCCTGACATTACCTGCAATCCTGAAAAATCAGGCCATTTTATAACTTCTTCAGGTGCAGCAGGCAATATAACCTGGTATTCAAACGGACTACCAGCAGCATTGGTTTTTGAACTTAATTGAATGGTAAATTGCTGTGCCCAAACACCATTGAATCCAAGCAAAACGCATAACACCAATTTACCAATCGATTTCATCTGTACCTGTAATTTTTGATTTTGGTTTTTGATTGGATTTTTCTTGTTGCATTAAAGCTTTTAAAATCTGTTCGGCCTGTTGTTCTGAAATTTTGTTGGCTTGAGATTGATTTTTATCAGAATTATTTTGAATGTTTTTAGGTTGGGATTGTGAAGCGCCGTTTTGTTGTTTTTGCTTTTGCTTTAAGGCAAAGGATAAATTATAACGGGCGTTTTCATCACGAGGATTTAATTTTAAGGCCATTCGCAATTGAGCAATAGCTTTATCATAAGCTTTATTATAAATGTATAAAGTACCTAAATTATGACATATAGATTGCATAGTATCCCGATGTAATGTTTTTTTAGAGAGGGCTTCGAGATATTGTATTGGCGGTTGAAGTAAAGATGTAAAAACCGAATCCTTGGCTTTTAGTGGTGTATATTGTAATATATATTCTAAACCTTGTAAATATGATAAATTATAAAGTGCAGGAACATAATCAGGATTTTCCTTTAGAGCATCTTTGTAAAACGATTTAACTGTATTAAAACCTGCAGCATTAAATGAATTTTGTAGTTTAAATTGTTTATTACCATTGTAAACATATTTAGGCGCCTGCGCATGTGATACCGAAAATGTAAACAATACTATTACTAACAACGTAAAAGGCCTAAACCTGTATGCAGATTTAAACTCAATAAAAATATCAAGTAAAAAAAACAGGGTTAAAAAAGCCAATACCGTTTGATATTGATTGGTGTAAAAATCAATTTGAGAATTTTGATTTTTAGTTTTTTCAAGTTTTTCAATTTCAGAAAAAATGTGTGATAATCCTAAATCGGACGGTGTTGCTTTAACGCAAACAGCATGCGTTTTTAATGCAATAGATTTTAATAATTCTAAATTTAGTTTTGAAATTACTACCTGACCTTCAGTATTTAGTTTATATCCAGAAGCTTTACCATTTATAAAATTAGGTATAGGTACGCCCGACTCGGTTCCAATGCCTATGGTGTGCACGGGAATATGACGTTCAACAGCATTATCACAAATATCTAAAGCAGCAGCATCATGATTTTCACCGTCTGTAATTAAAATCACAGCAGAAGATGCAGCTTTGCCTTTTGGCAGGGACTCTAGTGCTAATTGCAGAGCATCTGAAAGGTGTGTGCCTTGTTTGCTTAACATATCAGTAGATATGGCTTCTAAAAAAGAAATGGCAGAATTATAATCTGGAGTTAATGCAAATTGCTTAACAGCTTCGCCAGCAAATACAATTAATCCAATACGATGTCCCTCACATTTTAAAAACAATTGTTGTAAAGCACGTTTTGCCAAAAAAAGACGATTGGGTTTAAAATCCTCGGCCAGCATACTATTACTTACATCAAGACAAATCATAATGTCGGCACCTTTAGTTTTTCGCTTTATTTGTTTTTGACCCCCTTGTGGATTTGCCAAGGCAATAACAAAAAGCATGCAAACCACTAAAAATAAAAAAAACCGAGCTATAAAAAACTGATTTGACTGCATGGGTAAAGCAAGATCCAAAGCAGGTCCCCCAATCCGTTTTCTAAAATTATGCCGACGTTTAACATAGACATAAAAAAATAGTGCCATTGGGATAATACCCCACAGTAACCATAAATATTCAGGACGCTCAAACCGCATTAATATAAAATTGTTTTATAATAGGTATTTTTTAAAATCCAAGATAAAAGCCACAGTATACATGCTGGTATTAAAACCCAACGATAATAGGGCACATGACTTACCGTAAGCGTTTCATCAAATTTTGTTTTTTCAAGTGCATTAATTGTTTTGTAAATGGATTCCAGCTCATCTAACGACGTGGCTCTGTAATACATTCCACCTGTTTTTTTGCTAATACCTTTTAATAAAGCTTCATCAATTTCTACATCGGTGTAATCAAAACCAAAGCTACCATCCGGATTTAACCGCGCAGGCGAAAGTGCTTTTCCGCGTTTTCCAACACCAATACTATAAACCCGAATTTGGTATTGCTGTGCCAAATCACCAGCAATTTCGGGACTAATTTCACCTGCATTATTTACCCCATCACTAACCAAAATAAGCACCTTACTTTTTGCGTTGCTTTTATTTAAACGCGCCACCGCCATGCCTATTCCGGAACCTATAGCAGTACCCTGATCGTTTGTACCAGCTTCAATATCCTGTAATTGCTGCAAAACAAATTTATGATCAATGGTTAACGGACATTGCGTATGCGCAAAGCCGCCAAAGGTTACCAATGCTATACGATCGTTTTGACGTTTAGATATAAAATCTGCAAGTACACGTTTGGCAACTGTTATACGGTCTGGATTAAAGTCTTTAGATAACATCGAAACGGAAACATCAAGCGTAATTATCATATCTACACCTTCTACTTCTGTTTCCGAAAAGGCCGTTTTAGATTGTGGTCCTGCTAAAGCTATAATGAGCAAAACCAAGGATAGCATTTTAAGATGAAATGGAAATAAGCGTGTTTTAATTTTTAAATTGGGGGTATACGAATTCAACTCCTTAAAATATGGAAAGCTAAAAGCAACTGGTGCTGCATTTAATTTTAAATATAATACGGCATATGCTACCGGAACAAGCAATAAAAACCATAAACACCATGAACTTTCAAAACGGATGTAACTTAAATCTATCATTGCTGGGAGTTTAAATACATACGGGTTTGTTCAACAAAAGATTTAGAAAGATTTAATAATTCGCGATGAAGCGCTTCATTATGAAACTGCTTTGCAAATTTGGCAAAATCGCTATGGGTTAATATACGTTCTAATGCATTTAAAATTTGGGTATCCGTAATATGCGTTCTAATATAATCTAAAAGTTCAGCAGATGTTAATTCCATTACAGTACATTGATATCTGTTTTCAATATAAATTTTTAAAATTTCAGTTAGTTGTGAGTAAAATAATTTTACATCACCTGTTTTCCAAACTTCATGTTTTAACAATGCATTTAAATCCTCTAAAGCTTTAACATCAGGCGGCACCTGTACTTGTAATTTTGACGTGTTTGATTTTTTATAGCGTTTTAAAATATACCAAATAGCAAGGATTATAAGCACAAAAGCAATACCACCTATTATTACAAGCTTGGTATACCATGTCCAGTCAAATGGTATTTCAATAAGGGGTTTTAATGGCTTAAGTTTTGTAATACTTGTATCCGTAGGTACGGTTTGAGCTAAAAATGTAAACTGTGGAATTGAAAATTTTTTAGTGCTGTCATTTAAAAGTTTTATTTGCCAGTTTGGTAATGAAAAAACACCAGAATCGTATGCCGTAACAGATAAACAACATTGCTGTATATTGTTTTGCTGTTGCATGCGAGCAGGTAACAAACTAGAATTTAATACCGTAACAGGATCCGCATCATTTGTTTGGGTAGTAGGCCATTGCAACTTAATTTGGGATGTAGTATAACTTGCCGTAATTGTTAAGGTTAATGGCTCCCCAATTCGGATTTTAGAACCCGATGATAACACATCAAGTTTAACCTCCTGTGCCCAAAATAAACCCGAGTACATACATATCAAGGCAAAAACCAAAGAGTATTTTTTATACATCAGGCAGATTTTAAAAACTGAATTAAAGGCAAAATGTATGAACTATTGGTATTTATGGGTAAAGCACGAATACCAGATTCTTTAAAAGTACTGTGTTTTTCAGAGTAAAAACGATCGGTTTGTTGCTTAAAATGTAATTTAAATGCTGCGCTGGACGTATCCACCCACATGTATGCGCCGGTTTCAGGATTTTGTAAGGGTAGAATTCCTAATTCAGGTAATTGCAATTCTAAAGGGTCAAAAACATCCAAAACCATTACCTCGTGTTTATGCGCTAGTACTTTTAATTGTTTATTATAATCTGAACTTTTAAAATCGCTTAAAATAAAAATCAAACTCTTACGTGAAATACGTTTAATACAATCTTTAAATGCAAACGCTAAGTTTGTTTTTGAATGTGAAGACTTTAATTGTACTAGCGTATTTACAAATCGGGGTATGTTATGCATTCCCTTAACCGGTGGTATATAACTTTCGAGTTTATCAGAATATGCCAGTAATGTACACTTATCATTGTTTTGCAATGCCGCAAATGCCAACAATGCTGCGATTTCAATAATTAAATCCGCTTTACGTTGAAATTGACTGCCAAATAATGTACTCCATGACACATCAATTAATAGTACCACATTAAGTTCACGATCTTCTTCAAAAATTTTAACATAGGGCGCATTAAAACGCGCCGTAACATTCCAGTCTATACTGCGAACATCATCCCCGGGTACATATTCCCGAACCTCAGAAAATGACATACCCCTACCTTTAAATGCACTTTGATAGGCCCCTGAAAACAACTGACTGGATTGCTTTCGGGTTTTTAATTGTATTCGTTTAATTTTTTTAAATACTTCAGCGCTTGTCATAACATATTATGGCACTTCTGTAAGTTTTAAAATTTCGGTAATAATAAAATCCGTAGTTATCTGCTCCGCCTGTGCTTCATAGCTTAAACCTATGCGATGCCTCATAACATCATGTGCTACAGCACGAACATCCTCTGGAATTACATATCCGCGACGTTTCATAAACGCATACGCCTTTGCGGCCAAAGCCAAATTGATACTGGCACGAGGTGAAGCGCCATGTTGAATATGAGATTCAAATTCCTTTAACTGGTGGGCCTTAGGATCGCGTGTTGCAAAAACAAGCTGAACAATGTAGCGCTCAATTTTTTCATCCATGTAAACATTTCTAACCAATTTTCTGGCCTGAATTAAATCTTGCGTATTTAAAACCGGTAACGGCTTAGGTAAACCGTCAGGATTTAAATTTAAAGACACAATTTTACGCTCCTCTTCAGCTGTAGGATAACCCACTTTAACATGAAGCATAAAACGATCCATTTGGGCCTCAGGCAGCGGGTATGTTCCCTCCTGCTCTATTGGATTTTGAGTGGCTAATACCAAAAACGGATCCGGTAATAAAAATGTATCTTGACCAATCGTGATTTGACGTTCTTGCATAGCCTCTAATAATGCCGACTGAACTTTGGCTGGAGCCCGGTTGATTTCATCGGCTAAAATAAAATTGGCAAACACGGGCCCTTTTCTGATTTGAAATTGTTCGGTTTTTGGACTATAAATTTGAGTACCTAAAATATCCGCCGGTAGTAAATCAGGGGTAAATTGTATTCTACTAAAACTGGCTTGTGTTGATTTGGCTAGGGTTGTTATGGAAAGTGTTTTAGCAAGTCCGGGTAAACCTTCTAATAAAATATGACCGTTGGTTAATAAGCCAATTAAAAGCCGGTCCGTAAGATGTTTTTGTCCTACAATTACTTTATCCATTTCTAACTGAAGCGCTTCAATAAATGCACTTTGTTCGCGAATTTTTGCATTTAATGCGGGAATGTCTAGTGGCGTTTCGCCAGATGCAGATTTTGAAAGATTAAACGCGCCGGCAGGATCAGAGGATGGTAGATTTGTGTATTCCATAAAGTGTTCAAAAATAAACGTGTTGTAGTACTTACAAAGGTTACAGCCGTTAAAAGATGTTAAGCCTTAACGTTCTTTGCGACGTTCCTGCACCGGTAAAGGATGTTGAGAAATAGACTGGTAAAGCGATTTATTTTTAACAAGTTGCACTGCTGCATAAAGGGCCTCACGAAAGGAATCTGGGTGAGCCAAGTTTTTACCTGCAATATCAAATGCTGTTCCGTGATCAGGGCTTGTTCTAATGAGGGGTATACCTGCTGTAATATTTACACCGGTATAAAACGCTTTCATTTTAAACGGAATGAGTCCCTGGTCGTGATACATGGCTAACACAGCATCAAATAATTTATAAAGTTCCTTTGCAAAGAAAGCATCGGCCGCATACGGACCAAACACCAGTTGATCGGGTTTAAAATTTAAAATTGCAGGTTTAATAATAAGCTGTTCTTCTTGACCCATCAGCCCTTCATCACCGGCATGTGGATTTAATCCCAAAATAGCAAGTTTAGGTTTATGAATTCCAAAATCTGTTATTAATGTATTACGCAACTGTGTTATTTGCGCAATGAGTTTAGGCGTTTGCAACGCTTCGGCAATTTTATTTAATGGAATATGAACCGTGGCTAGAGCAATACGAATAGGATCGTTTGCACTCAAAATCATTAGCGGCGATGCATTGGTAACATGAGCCAAGTATTCTGTATGTCCTTTATATGGAAAGGCTTCCGAATAGGTATTTTGTTTGTGTATAGGGGCTGTTACAATCGCATCTAAATTTTTAGATTGCAACGCATTTACAACAGTACAAAACGATTCAACAGCCATTCGGCCGGCCTCAGGTGTTAATGAACCGGGCATGGTATTAAAACCCTCATCGGGTAAAGTTACCAGTTGAATTTTTCGCGAATGACTATCCGGTTTGTCTTTTACATAATGTAAGTGGAAATCATCCAGCCCCAATTGTTTTTTATAAAATGAAAATACACGTTGCGAGCCATACACAACTGGCACCATGAGATCTGTAATTAAAGGATCTTTTAAAGCCTTTAAAATAACTTCGGGACCTATACCATTAGGGTCACCCATTGAAATACCAATTACCGGCCTTTTGTGTTCCATTGTTGCAATTTATATTTTTTACGGTACTGTTCGGCCCGATGTTCTTGATGCGAATCAATGGAAATAGCATTTCCATTCCATACAATACGAGTTACCTGATGAGTTTTTACATCTAATATGGATCCTTTAGAAACAAAGAAACAAGCCTTTTTACCAGTTGCTAAAGATCCCCATTTTAACGAAATACCCAATATTTCGGCAGCATGCAGCGTCATTGCCTGAATGGCTTGTTCTTGCGGTAATCCATAGGCAACAGCCTGACCGGCCATAAAACATAAATTTCGGGCTTGCATGGCTTCCATGTCTCCAGCACATTGAAATGCAAAACGAACACTGTCCATAAATAATTTTGAAGCTGCCGAAAACGGCAAATCAATTGGATCATCCGGATGTTCTGGAAGCGCAAATACACGCGCCAATAATACCGGAATATGATGGGCTTTTAATACATGTGTTACTTTCCACGCTTCTTCGGCTTCAACCAACACCGGATAGGGAATTTGGTACATCTGAATCCAATTAATTACTGCCAAAATATCGCGCGCGTAATGTACATGAATATACATACGCTGATCCCCTTTTAAGCAAGCACATAAGGCCTGCAAACGGATATCAACATGTTGTGAAGATGCCATGCAATATGAACGGGCCTGATCAAACATTCGATTTAACTGTTCCCGGTCATTTGTATACTGTTTTAACTGTTTGGTGTAAAGATCTCCTGACGTTTGCGGATATTCCGGAAAATTAATATGCATACCATCATCCTTAAGCACAGTAGCATCCTCCCAATTCCAGGCGGTAAGTGCCATAATTGATGACTGTCCGCTAATTCGTCCACCACGTGGCGTAACCTGTGTAAGTAACACACCGTTTCTACGCACTGTAGGTAAAATGGGATTATCTGTATTAAAAACCATTTGGGTGCGCAGATGTGGATTATACGCACCAACATCTTCAAAATCTCGTGATGCTCGGACAGCCTCAGCATCATGTAGTCCTAAAATAGAATTTGGATTTATAAGCGCAGGATACACCTGCTGTCCCGAAAGATCAATAATAGAATCAAAGGAGGCCGGATTTATTTTAAATCCCTGTTGAGACATCACCGACGCTATGGTATCAGATTGCGTAATTAAAATACCCGGATATATACGGGTTCCGTTTCCAACATGTATATCCGCATTTATATAGGCAATGTGCTGGGCCACAAATGCCTTAGTACAAAAAATAAGTACACATAGTATATAGCGTAAACGTAATGTCATCATTTTCTATTCAGAATCAAGCGTTTCACAGTGGTAATAGCGATGTGGTTTTGGTGCTGGTACTGTAGTAGAAACACCTTTGGATTTTAATTGCCGTATTTTTGAAATCAAACGTGTTTTTTCTGCGTCGTTTCTTAAAAGTAAATATTTATAATTTGCCTGGCTGTAATACATTTTACCATCAATAAAAGTATACGCAACTTTTGTTTGAACCGACAAAGGATCGCCATCCCAAATTACAAGATCTGCATCCATGCCCACTTTTATGGTTCCCACACGGTTATTAAGGTGTAACATATGAGCCGGATTTACTGTTATTAAAGCCAATGCCTGGGCAGGACTGAGTTGGCCATACTTAATGGTTTTAGCCGCTTCTTGATTTAAACGCCTGGCCATTTCTGCGTCATCGCTATTTATAGATGTAACTACACCCATTCGGGTTAGTAATTCTGCATTGTATGGAATAGCTTCCATAACCTCATGCTTGTAAGCCCACCAGTCTGAAAACGTAGAGGCAAATACCCCATGGGCCTTCATTTTATCTGCCACTTTATAACCTTCTAAAATATGTGTAAATGTATTAACCTTAAAATTAAAATCAGAAGCCACATGCATTAACATGTTAATTTCACTTTGTACATAGCTATGACAGGTAATAAAGCGTTTAGCTTGAAGAATTTCAGAAAGGGATTCTAAATTAAGATCTATGCGAAACGGAAGATTTTTTTGGCGGGCCTCTGCTTTGGATTTTGAGTACGCGGATGCACGTGTAAAATAATCGCGGTATACTTGCTCTACACCCATACGGGTTTGGGGGAAACGCTGATTTTGATAATCGCCCCAATTACTTTGCTTAACATTTTCACCTAAAGCAAATTTTATAAAAGCATCCGCATGTTCAAACAACATGCCCTCTGCCGAAGCACCCCAACGTAATTTTATAACCGCACTTTGACCCCCAATAGGATTTGCCGAACCATGAAGTAATTGCGCAGCAGTTACACCTGAAGCCAATTGACGGTAAATACTCACATCTTCAGGATTAATGGCATCTGCCATACGTACTTCAGCCGAACTGGCTTCGGTGCCTTCGTTTACACCACCACGCAGCGCAATATGACTGTGTTCATCAATAATTCCAGGTGTTAAATGCATGTTGTGTGCATCAATACAATGCATTTTAGCTTCTTGATACGGTATTGTTTTTTCTATAGAAATTATTTTTCCCTTATCAATTAGCACATCAAAAATTAAAGGCTTTACAGAGTCTTTGAGCCATACATGAGCCTGACGAATTAACAACGGTTTTGGGTTGTGTAAGGCAGCTATTTCTGAGGCCGTTTGCCCATAGGCGGTAAACGGGTACCAAATTGCTCCAACATTATGCTCTATTGAATCAATCGATACACGCTGGCGTACCAGCTGAGAATAATTTTCAACTTTAGGTATTTTAACCTGAAACGATGAATCATTATAGGACAGCTGGCCCTCCCAGTACTTTTGGTTGGTATTGTAAATTCCTGAAAAGATATAAGTACCCGAACTGTCTTTGTAATTCCAGTAAGCCTGATGACCATGCCATTGAATGGCATGTTTGGCATTTACAGATATTAAACCCGAGCCTTGAACAGATAAGGTAAACATCTGCAACGTATTGGGATACCGAAAAACACCCTCTAGGTCTGCGGATTCAGGAGCATGGTATTTAAACTCTTGTCCTGACACCCAGTGTGAAAGCATAATGCATCCGGATTGAAAAATGGAAGTATTTGTAATAAAAAAATTAGCATGATACCCACTTTTAATACTGCCTAAAAACGGATCTACGCCTAATAATTTAGCTGGTAAAACAGTTAAAGCCTCTAATGCCTTAGATTGCTGCAGCCCGCGCGTAACTGCTTTTTGAAGGTTTACAAAAAACTGTTCCGATTTTAGTAGGCCCTGCGATGTTAAGCAAAAGGGAATATGCTGTTGTTGAAACATATAGGGATTAGATGGTGCAAGTTCCCAGTGTTTAAGTTCCGATAACGATATCCTGGAGGCATACGCTGGATGATCAACATCAGGCATTTCTGGAAATTTTAAGGGTAAAATATAATTATATCCTGATGCTTTAACTTCTTGAATGCGCTGGTATTCATCTCCTGATGATACTATCCACGGATTCCATTTAAATTCTTGAGCCAGTTTGGAAAATCCTAATGACTCCCATTTATTGCGTGAAACAAAAATCATTGGATACTTTAAATTAGCATTAAATGCCTCTAATGTTTTATTGGGTTCTTGAGATTGCTGAATATACCATTGGGCATCATAGGCGGTTTGTCGCAACAATGCCATAGCACCGGTTAAAGAAGAAGGATAATCTTGTGGCGAGGAACCCTTATCAAAACATACCATTGATGTACTTTTTGCTTTAATAATTTGAGTTTGTTCAGAAATTTGATGTAATTCAGTAAGCACCGCGGTTCCTCGGGCGATACCGTCCAAATGATGACTGTTGATAATTGCAAAACCCGATTTACGAAATTGATCTGCACGTTCAGCATCGAAATGGTAATAATCCTGAGCCTCTATTTCAGATCGAATGGCCATATTCCAACCCCAGTTTGCAGTACGGGTATTAAAAAGCTGCGGGCCCGGTTGGGTTTTAGGAGCATACGTTTGTGCCGTTATTCCAAAATCAGAGTAGGTTTCAATAAATGACGGATAGATATATGCGCCATTTAAATCATGATGAATGGCTTCCTGTGGTATTTTAATATTTTTTCCAACCTCCAAAATAACAGACCCCCGAATTAGTAACTGGGCATCGGACAATGTTAAGGTTGGATTTACAATAATTTGGGCATGTTCAAACACATGTACGGCCTGGTTGGAAAAAGGCGCGCCATTTACAGGAAATGTTTGTTGTGCATTAATATCTTTTAAAATGCATAACAGACCAAAAATTATAAAATAAAAAGTATACTTCATTTAAAGATCATAAAAATAAGGGAATTAAAAAATTAAAACCCTATAGGAACCTTCATTTTTTTTATATTTATACGATATATTATGGCAACCGGATTTTTTCACACCCATTATTTAACAGTTATATTGTTTTTACTGTTATATGTTATTAAAACCATTTTATTATTAAGCGGGCGCGACCATTTATTGGAACGTTTTTCAAAATCTACACGTGTACCGGAAATGATAATAAGCAGTCTTTTTTTAATTACAGGAATTTATCTTTTAACACAAACCCCTCTGGGGGGTCCACGTGACTACCTGTTATGGATAAAACTCACCTTAATTGGACTTTCTATACCCATTGCCGTAATTGGTTTTAAACGAAAAAATAAAATTTTAGCAGCACTAAGCTTACTTTGTATTACAGCCAGTTTTGGATTGGCTGAAGTTTACAAGAATCATAAATTAGTTGTTAATAATACAGGCATAACTGATATTAGAACTTTGTACAAAAATAATTGCGCATTGTGCCACGGCGAAAACGGAGATGCTGGGATAAACGGCTCTAAAAATTTAAAAATAACAACTTTAAAAGAATCTGAAATTATAGACATCATTCATAATGGAAAAAATACCATGCCAAAAGCGTCATTAGATGATTTACAGATTAAAGCAATGGCGAGGTTTGTACTAGACAGCTTACGCAGCAAATAAACATGGCTAAGGTATCTTTAATACCTGAAACTATTTTAAAATCATGTGTTTTGGTAGGTGTTATGACACGCCATCAAACCGAATTAAAAACTCAGGAATACCTTCAGGAATTAGAATTTTTAGCCCTAACGTATGGTTTAAAAACACAGCACACCATAACACAACGCTTGGATGTGCCCGACACCTCGTATTTTATTGGTAAAGGTAAACTCGATGAACTGAAGCATTATGTTGATGAAAACAGCATTGAGGTGATTGTTTTTGATGATGAGCTTAGTCCCTCTCAGCAACGCAACATAGAAAAAGCCATTCCAAAAAAAATTTTAGATCGCACCAGTTTAATTCTTGAAATTTTTGAACAACGCGCGCATACCGCCTATGCAAAAACACAGGTTGAATTGGCCCGCTTACAATACCTGCTGCCCCGACTTACCGGCATGTGGACACATCTTGAACGGCAACGCGGGGGCACCGGTACCCGTGGCGGTGCTGGTGAAAAAGAAATTGAAACCGATAGGCGGATTGTACGAAATAAAATTGCATTATTAAAAAAACGACTCGGCGACATCGATCGCCAAATGGTTACACAACGCAAACATCGCGGTGAAATGGTTCGCGTTGCACTGGTTGGCTATACCAATGTTGGAAAAAGCACCATTATGAATGTTTTAAGTAAAAGCCAGGTGTTTGCTGAAAACAAATTGTTTGCAACCTTAGACACCACGGTACGTAAAGTACATATGAATGCCCTTTTTTTTCTTTTATCCGATACCGTAGGCTTTATTCGCAAACTTCCAACAACACTGGTAGAAAGTTTTAAATCGACCCTTGATGAAGTACGTGAGTCCGATTTACTCGTACACGTTATTGATATATCTAATCCGGCTTTTGAAGATCAGATTAAAGTTGTACAATCTATACTTTCAGAAATTGGTGCAGCACAAAAAGATCACATTTTAGTATTTAACAAAATCGATTTATATTTTAAAAATCAACCTGCAATAGATGATTTAACAAACATATCTAAATTACCCCAAGATTTAAATACTTTAAGAGCCTCTTGGAAAGCCCAATATCAGCCCTGTTTGGATGTATTATTTATTAGTGCAACTGAAAAAACACAACTGGATGTGCTTCGAAATACATTATACGAACATATTTTACGTATACAGGGACAAAAATACCCCTATCTATTACACCATTACGGATGAGGCTGGAATTTAAATTTGCTACACCCGAGGATCTTGAACAGATTACATGCACCTACAATGCTGCAATTGCTTTGGGGGGAATTACAGCGGATACGACAGCACAAAGCGTTAACAGTCGTTTAATCTGGTACAATCAACACATTGAATCCCAATTACCTGTATGGACCATTTATTGTAATAAAAACTATTGCGGATGGATGTCCTTGAGTGCATTTTATGGGCGACCTGCCTATTTGGGATGCAAAGAAGTAAGTATTTATCTAAATCCTGAGTTTTACAATCAGGGAATTGGCACACATGCACTTTTAGAACTAATAAAATATGCACAAGCGCATAACCTACACACGTTATTAGCCTTTATCTTCAGTAAAAATCTCAACAGTATTCATTTGTTTGCTAAATTGGGTTTCAAACCTTGGGGCGTTTTACCCGAAATTGCCGATGTAAAAAATTATTTTGAAAATCTTGAAATATGGGGATTAAAACTGTAATTATTAACCTTGCTGTATGTATATCTTATATATAAATATTTAAATTAAGGTCAATTCGGTTTAGCTTTGCATTATCTATGAAAACGCTTGCACGTCGTTTAGACACTATATCCGAATCGCAAACCATTGCGATGGCACGTAAAAGCAGAGAACTTAAAGCGGCCGGTATTGACGTTATAAGTTTAAGTTTGGGTGAACCTGACTTTGCAACGCCTGATCCCATAAAAGAAGCTGCTATACATGCCATAAATCAAGATTTTTCATATTACACACATGTGTCTGGCTATTTAGAATTGCGTGAGGCTATATGCCGCAAATTTAAGCGCGATAATTTATTAGATTTTAAGCCCCATCAAATTGTAGTATCCACTGGCGCCAAGCAAAGTATAGCCAATGCCGTTTTAGCACTTGTTAATCCGGGAGATGAGGTAATTATTCCGGCCCCATATTGGGTGAGTTACATTGAAATTATAAAATTGGCCGAAGGGGTACCAAAAATTTTGCACACTACACTGGCATCTGACTTTAAATTATCGGCATCTGCATTAGAACAGGCCATTACTCCAAAAACAAAATTACTTTTGTTTAGTACACCGTGTAATCCTACCGGAACCGTATACAGTAGAGAAGATTTAAACGCCTTAGCGGATGTACTTATAAAACATCCCCAAATTCATGTTATTAGCGATGAAATCTACGAACATATTACTTTTGAAGGCCAACATGTTTCAATGGCACAGATAGAGGCACTATCCGAACGCGTAATAACTATTAATGGAGTATCCAAAGGGTTTGCCATGACGGGATGGCGCGGTGGCATATTGGCTGCAAGTGCCGAAATTGCCGAAGCTTGTGATAAAATTCAAGGTCAAATAACATCGGCTACCTGCAGTATTACCCAAAAAGCCATGCATGCCGCCATGGAATTAGATTATAACAAGCATATAAAACCGATGCGCGATGCTTTTTTAAAACGCAGAGATTTAGCCTTAACACTATTAAAATCCATTCCGGAAATCCAATTCAATTGTCCTCAAGGTGCATTTTATATTTATCCGCAAGTTGATGCCCTTTTTGGAAAATCAAAAGGCAATTTCACAATACAACATGCCAGCGATTTATGCCATTATCTTTTAGAACATGCCCATGTAGCCGTTGTACCAGGAGCTGCATTTGGAGATGATCGGTATTTACGTTTTTCGTATGCTACTTCCGAAGACAATCTCAAAAAAGCCTTGTATCGCGTTCGTGATGCTATTGCTGAATTAAGTTAATACCATGAAAAAAACTTTTAAAAAAGAAGCCATACGGCAATTGTTTAAGCAGTTTAACCAACTGAATGTTTTAATCATTGGGGATGTAATGTTAGATAATTACATTTGGGGTAAAGTCCACCGCATATCACCTGAAGCACCGGTTCCCATTGTTGCCGTACAAAAAAAAGAAAAACGTTTGGGAGGTGCTGCAAATGTAGCCCTCAATGTACAAGCCATGGGAGCCAATCCTATTTTATGTTCGGTAATAGGAGTTGATGCTGACGGCCAAACGTTTTTAGATTTATTAAAACAACAAAAATTAAGTCAAAAAGGTATCTTAAAAAGCCGCGAACGTATTACCACTTGTAAAACACGAATTTTAGGAAACAATAATCAACTGCTTCGAATAGACGAAGAAATTGAAGAAGATATTTCAACACATGAAATGCAGCAGTTGTATACGCTGATTCATTACATCATTTTACATGATAAAATAGATGTAATTATTTTTGAAGACTATGATAAGGGGCTGTTAACACCCCGCCTTATCCAAAAAATAATTGAACTTGCTAAATCACGCGGCGTACCTACCTGCGTTGATCCTAAAAAACGACATTTTAATGTTTACAAAGGGGCATCCCTCTTTAAACCCAATTTAAAAGAATTACGTGAAGGCGCAACAATAGAAGCCGAATTGGAAAGCCTTGCCGATTTGCACCGAGCTGTAAGCAGTTTTAGAGTTAAACATAAAATTGAATCGGTATTATTAACGCTGGCCGAACGCGGAATTATAATAAATTCTAAAAGCTATAAAGCCCATTTTAGTGCCCATATACGAAGTATTGCAGATGTCAGTGGTGCCGGAGATACCGTTATTAGCATAGCAGCGCTGTGTCGTGCATTAAAATGTCCTGAAGTGTTACTTGCCCAAATGGCAAATCTTGGCGGGGGGTTAGTGTGCGAACAAATCGGCGTAGTGCCTGTTAATAAAGAACAACTTTTAAATGAAACCTTAAACCTGGATATAGTTCGTTAATGCCAACACAACCCGTAACGCCCTACTCAAGTGATGCCTCAAAAAATCATCAAATACGAGATATGTTTAATCGTATTTCAAAGCGTTATGATATTTTAAACACTGTATTGTCGTTGGGTATTCATCGGTATTGGAGAAAATCATGCATTCGGGAAATTAAATTGCACATAAAGCCCAAAACCATTTTAGATGTTGCCACTGGCACAGGAGACTTTGCGTTGGCTTGTTTACAGCTACATCCTGATAAAATTACAGGAATGGATATTAGTCGAGGCATGCTAGATGTTGGTATAAACAAACTTCGTCAATTAAAAATTCCAAACTCAAAAATTGAATTGATTGAAGATAACGCAGAAACAACTTCCATGTTTAACCAGCATTTTGATTTGATAGTTGTTGCATTTGGTGTTCGAAATTTTGAAAACTTAAATCGTGGATTAGCCAACATGCACCGTATGTTAAAACCTAATGGTGTACTGTGTGTTCTTGAATTTGCATATCCCCAAAAAAACTGGCTAAGACATTTATATCACTTTTACTTTAAACGTATTGTTCCTTTAATTGGCCGGATATGCTCAGCTGACGAAAAAGCCTATGCGTATTTATTTAATAGCGTGCAATCCTTTCCTCATTTTGATGCATTTACAGACCATTTACGTGAAACGGGGTTTTCAAAAACCTACTACAAAGCCCTTAGTTTTGGAATTTCCAGTTGTTATATTGGAATAAAAAAAACAGCACCCGAAGGTGCTGTAATTTAAATTAATTATTATTCTTATTTAACCTCTTCAAAATCCACATCGGTTACATTCTCGGTACCTTTTGAATGTTCTTGTGATGCAGATGATGATTCACTGGTTGTGTTTTGAGATCCGGCCTGAGCTTGTTGCGCTTTATATAAATCCTCACTTGCTGCAGTCCATGCTTCATTCATTGCTTTTAAAGCAGATTCAATTTTAGCTAAATCACGCGCGGCATGTGCTGCTTTGAGCTCTGTTAAAGCTTTTTCAATAACCTGTTTCTTTTCGGCAGGTAATTTATCTCCGTAATCTTTAAGGTTTTTTTCAGACTGAAAAATTAAACCATCGGCTTCATTAATTTTATCAGCTTCTTCTTTTGCTTTTTTATCAGAGTCCGCATTTGCTTCTGCTTCGCGCTTCATACGGTCTATTTCATCTTGTGATAAGCCACTTTTAGCTTCAATACGTATGTTGTGAGATTTTCCGGTAGCCTTATCTTTGGCGCTAACATTTAAAATACCGTTAGCATCTATATCAAATGTAACTTCAATTTGCGGTACGCCTCTGGGTGCAGGCGGTATACCGTCAAGATTAAATTCTCCTAATTTTCGGTTATCGCGTGCCATTGGGCGTTCGCCTTGAAATACTACAATTTGTACAGAGGGCTGGTTATCCGCAGCTGTACTAAAATCCTGAGATTTTTTTGTAGGTATGGTGGTATTGGCTTCTATTAATTTAGTAAAAACCCCACCCATAGTTTCAATACCAAGAGATAACGGTGTAACATCCAACAGTAAAACATCTTTTACCTCACCCGTTAATACACCTCCTTGTATGGCTGCACCAAGTGCTACAACTTCATCAGGATTAACACTTCTGTTTGGGGATTTTCCAAAAAACTTTTCAACGGCTGCTTGAATTGCGGGAATTCGAGTAGAACCACCAACTAAAATCACTTCATCAATTTCTGATGTAGAAAGACCTGCATTTTTTAATGCCGATCGGCACGGATCTATGGTACGTTGAATTAAGCGATCTGCCATTTGCTCAAATTTAGCACGCGTTAAGGTTTTAACCAGGTGTTTCGGAATGCCATTTACAGGCATTATATAAGGCAAATTAATTTCGGAAGTTGTGGTATTTGAAAGTTCAATTTTTGCTTTTTCAGCTGCATCCTTAAGGCGCTGTAAAGCCATTGGATCTTGGCGTAAATCAATACCTTCTTCATTTTTAAATTCATCAGCAAGCCAGTCAATTATAACTTGATCAAAATCATCGCCACCTAAATGGGTGTCACCATCGGTACTTTTTACTTCAAATACACCGTCTCCAAGCTCTAAAACCGATACGTCATGTGTACCCCCTCCGCAGTCAAACACCACGATTTTCATATCCTTACTGCGCTTGTCTAGCCCATAGGCCAGTGCCGCTGCTGTAGGTTCATTTATAATACGCTTTACTTTTAAACCGGCAATTTCACCTGCTTCCTTTGTTGCTTGACGTTGTGCGTCATTAAAATACGCCGGAACCGTTATAACGGCTTCTGTAATTTCTGTACCTAAATAGTCTTCAGCCGTTTTTTTCATTTTTTGGAGTATAATTGCTGAAATTTCTTGAGGCGTATATTTTCGGTCGTCAATTTCAACACGCGGCGTATTGTTATCACCTTTTACAACCTGATAGGGTACGCGTTTTAATTCACGCTGTGCATCTTCATAACTTAATCCCATGAATCGTTTTATAGAATAAATGGTTTTTTTAGGATTTGTTATTGCTTGACGTTTTGCCGGATCGCCTACTTTGCGTTCACCCCCCTCAACAAATGCAACCACAGATGGGGTTGTTCGTTTACCTTCATTATTTGAAATAACTACCGCCTCATTACCTTCCATTACAGAAACACAACTATTTGTGGTTCCAAGATCTATACCTATTATTTTTGCCATATTAATTTTTTTTATCTTTTGGCAATTGCTATGCCATTTTAAAGCATCAATTTATTTCTGCCAATATGACACGTTTTTAAAAAAAGACTTGTTAAAAAGGTCAGAAATATCTTTACAGGCAGCCTTTTCGACTGTTATCCGCATTATAAAATAAAAACTGACAAGTCTTTGCATTTCTTTGAAATTCAGAAATAAATGTTGTTGAGGGTGCTTTTTTAATCATGCAGCGGGTCCTAAATGCAAAAATTCCTAATGCAGACTGATTAATAAAATTTGAATACAGCGGTTTGTTTTGTGCAAAACTGTTAGTAGGTTTTGTAAACAACAGAAAATCTGCATAATCACGATTTGAAGAATACACGAAATATTGAATCATATAAAATTTTCTACCTACAGGATTGGAGTTTAAAGAGGTTGATTTTAAACGTTCCCCAAGGGCTGTAAACAATTCATCTCCCGAAAATCCCACTTCAAGTTTGTCTTTATATATGCCTTCTGTTTTCTTGTCTTTTAAAAATTGATTTGAAAACGGATAATCCAGCGTAAAATAACCGTTTTGACCCCCTAAGTCTTCATAACAATGAAATCGAATAAGAGCCTGGTAAATTTCAGATTCGTTTGTGTTAAAATAAAACTTGTATTGCTTTTGAGACTCACTGTAATCTATATAATTATCCTCGTTAACAAGTGCACCTGGTGGTACCGGATAATAAAAATTGACAAAGGGGGGTAATCCGGAAGGTCTTATACTGTCTATTATTGTGGAAGTAGCTGTAAATACAGATTTGGTTTTAAGGTTTGTTATTGTTAATTTATACAATCCCTCTACTTTCCAATTGGGATTGGAATTAACACCATAAGCATCGTAACGGGGTAGTTCATTATGAAAATCACCATATGCTACATACACCCTTTGCTGTGTGGAAAATGCACCCGGCTGCGTATCTATCAGAGAATCTTTAAAATATAAGGTTTTAATATTTTTAGTAGGAATTACATTAACTTGTTTTGAATTTACAAAGCGTTCGAGTTTAACTTCTAATTCTCCAGCAGCATAATTTACCGTGTCTGAAATTTTTGCAACGGCATTGGCATCCTGTTGGGTTAAAAAACACTTATTGATCCTAATAATATGAGCCTGCTCTTGCGGATTAAGAACAGCATATACAATTGGTATTTCTTTATAGGGGGCATTGAGATTAAGATCGTTTTTACACGCCCAGCACAAGGCTATTAAAATGCAATATACAACCCTATTCACCATACAAATGTAATCAAACCTGAGAATTGGTTTCGGTAATTTCAAAAAAGAACTTTGAAAAACCAGGATGGTGAAGTTCTGAAAAAATACGTTCATGAAAAACCATAACAAAATTTCCGCCAGTTTTTCGAATGAGATTTTTATGTTTTTCAACGTATTCTTTAGCTTTTAATACCGAAACGCCTTGATGTATATAAAATACCCCATCCATAATACTAAAGGGTTTTAAACAAATAGGTTCCATTTGTTCTGTATCAAAATTAAAATATAAAAACGCATGTGTTGTTCGGGCCCTAAACCCTAAAATATCTGAAAAACCCATAGACCAATCTTCAGTTATACCTGCTCTCAAAAGTGCATTTGGAGTATTACGTATATTAAATTTTAAAAAATGTTGTCTGCTTATATCAATTGACTTAGCTAAATGTGTTTCAAGCATTGTGCGTTCGTTTTCAATTTGATCAGACGTTTCAAACGAAGTATATGATGGATGTAATCCGCTTGTAATATTGGATTGACGTATTCGATTAAACAGGTTTGCATATACTTTTGAATTTAAATTTGCACCTCGATCGTATTTTACGTTGCGGTTTACCAAAAAAAAGAATATTGTATGGAGTTTATATTTTAAAATATGTTGTATAATATTTTCATATTGATCAAATGGATCTGCAGTATTTCCTTTTAATGTATTTATGCGATGTTTTACAAATAAAAAATTAAACTGAACAACATCCTTTAATAATGCTAATACATTTTTCCACAAGGGTTTTCCCAAAAACGCAAAACCGTTATCAATATCAAAGGTATAAGTACATTTAAATTCAGGTTTAGCAATTTTAAAATGCGTATTAGTATGATTTAATTTTACTCGTAATTCTTCAATCCACTGATCAACATAAGGTTCGGTAAAATCAAATTCGTCGCTAAATACCGAATCTTTGCAAAATCTATCATGCATGTCACGAAATCGGTTTTGCCATTCTTCTGCTCGAGATATAAAATAAAAAATGGCCGAAAATAAATCTGCAGGTTTTTTTTGGGTGCCTATTACTAGGGTTCCATAAGCGCTTTGTGATTTAAGCAGTCTAAAGTCATAGCTCCCAGACATACTTAACAATCCATGTGGAATAATATGAAATGTATTTTCAATAAAGCGCTCAGAATAATTAATTATAAAATGCGTTTTTAAAAAGGTAGGATTTGTAATTTGCAATTCATCTATCAATCGAAGTTTACAATTTAATACGGTTTCAAACACAAAACGGCTCACATACTCTAGCCTACTGGTAATTTGATTTGCATATAACCAAACATCCTGTTGGCTATCGGTTAATTTAGAGTTTAGCATTACTTTACTCCACAATAATTTTTTTCACAAGCTGTATGCCCTGAATTTGAATATGAGCCTGGTAGAGGCCTTTAGCCAATTGGTTAAGGGACAGTGTTGCTTTTTGGTAAGCGACATCCGATTGTGCCACCAACCGGCCTAAGGCATCGTAAAGTTGTATTTGTATATTCTTATCGGGGTATTCGGCATACAACCTGTTGTAAACCGGATTGGGATATGTAAGTAGTATTTCAGGATTTATAATTTCACCTTCCAGGCCAGTGCGTATACCAATACAGGCATTCAGTGTGGTTTTGCAGGTTCCGGCATCCTGAACTTGTACGGTGTAGCATCCCGGTTTTAATTGAGAGGCGGTATTTAAATTTCCGCCACTGGGAATCCAGGTATAGGTATATGGGGCCGTTCCGTTTAGGTTGTTAACCTGCAATTGCCCATCATTACACTGCGCGCAGGTGGCATGAGTACTGCTGATAACTCCGCTAATGTTATTGTTTTGGGCAACTGAAAAAATATTGTAGCTGCGGCACCCTAAACTGTCTGTTGTTTGTAGGGTGTATAACCCGGTACATAATCCGGTACACGGCATGGTGCTGCAGGTTGTTCCACTCAGGCTGTAGGTATAAGGGGTGTGGCCTGCCGACGTATTGGCATTAATAACACCCGTGCATACCGTTCCGCAACCGCTATTGGTAATACTGAGTACCGATAAGGGATTGCTTAATACATATAAGGCCATACTGGCCGATGTACTGCATCCTCCCGGTGCACCGGATGCAAATACGGTATAAATAACAGTGGTACTAGGGCTTACCACCACTTGAGAACCTGTTCCTGCCATTGAAGACCAGGTATATGCCGAGTACGATCCCGTGGCACTCAAAGTGGCCTGCCGTCCAGAACATATACTATCCGAAGGCCATGCGCTAATCTGTACGGGTGATGCAGTATTTACCTGTACGGCCAGTGTGGCAGAACCCCAACAAGCACCATTTTGTGCCGTTACGGTATACACCGTACTCAAACTCGGACTCACCGTTATAAGCGGTCCGGTTTGTCCGGTATTCCAGGTATAAGACCCGGCACCGGTAGCATTTAGTGTTGCCGAGCCTCCGGCACATACAGTAGCAGGATTAGCCAGTACCTGAAGAGTTAATGATCCGCTGCCCACACTAATGGCAATACTCTGTGTATTGCTGCAGGCGCCATTACTTCCTGTAACACTGTATACAGTGGATACCGTTGGACTAATAACCAGCAACGATCCTGTAGCGCCGGTATTCCAGGTATACGTACCTGCACCTGTAGCACTCAAACTTAACTGCGCCCCGGCACATACTGTTCCCGGCACGGAAGGGCTTATACTGATACTGGGAACCGGTACCACACTCATACTAAGCGCTGTTGTGCCGCTGCATCCCGCATTAAAACCATAAACCGTATACACCCCGCTGGCCGTTGGACTGATAACCACTTGCGATCCCGTAGCACCACTGCTCCAGGTATAGGTTAATGCTCCTGATACATTTAAAGTAGCTGTACCTCCAGGACATACTACACTCGGATTTGCCAAAGCCAGCAAGGATAATGAGGCGCCCATACTTACACTTAAGGTTTGGGTACTGCTGCACCCGTTACTGCTTCCTGTTACGGTATACACAGTGCTTACACTGGGACTTACCACAATAAAAGAATTACTTGATCCCGTGTTCCAGCTATAGGTAGTGGCTCCCGATACATTTAATGTGGCGCTGCCGCCGGGGCATACCGTTTGGTTATTAACTGCTAAACTGGGTGTAGCCTGTACGGTAACCTGCGTTTGTGCTGAAGCGGTACAAGCACCGATACTCCCTGTAACCGTGTACACGGTTGTACTTGTTGGGCTTACCACTACGGCACTTGATGTGGCGCCCGTACTCCAGCTGTAAGTGTTGGCACCGCTCACACTCAAACTGGCACTGGCTCCGCTGCAAAGGGATGCCGAGTTTACACTCAATGTTGGTATATTTTGCACCTGAATTAAAACTGTAGCCGTAGCACTGCATAATCCGCTACTTCCTGTAACACTGTATACACTACTCACACTAGGACTCACCACCACGGCACTTCCCGTAGCTCCACTGCTCCAGGTATAGGTTCCCGCACCGCTAACGTTCAGTGTGGCGCTAGAACCTTGGCATAGTATACTGGAACTTGCGCTTGCCGTTAAGCTTGGAGGGCTAATTACACTTACACTTGAGGTTTGGGTACTGCTGCACCCGTTACTGCTTCCTGTTACGGTATACACAGTGCTTACACTGGGGCTTACCACAATAAAAGAATTACTTGATCCCGTGTTCCAGCTATAGGTAGTGGCTCCCGATACATTTAATGTGGCGCTGCCGCCGGGGCATACCGTTTGGTTATTAACTGCTAAACTGGGTGTAGCCT
>Ga0255099_1000195_pt1 | contig 24777 bp, 19 predicted proteins | sample Colum_Colum_RepA_2_FD_188451 | JGI IMG/M metagenome (GOLD analysis project Ga0255099, IMG submission 188451) | Freshwater microbial communities from Columbia River, Oregon, United States - Colum_Colum_RepA_8d | ecosystem: Environmental > Aquatic > Freshwater > River | place: USA: Oregon...
GTCATATTTACAAAAACGTTTTAATTTTTAATTAATAGGCGCTGATGCACCATCGTATGGTCTTTGTATATACTCAGGGTATAAATACCCGAATTAAAGCGTGTTAAATCAATACGTTGTTCTGCCTGTGCGGAAATATGTAAAAGTTCTTGGCCTAAAGCATTGCTTACACGAATTTGAATTCCTTTAAATTCAGGCAATTCAATCTGATAAAGTCCTTTACCGGGATTAGGAAATATTTGAATCTGTTCAGCACCCCATTCGTCTATGCCAATACAACTGTTAACTTTAATTACGATAACGGCGGCGTTAGTACAGCCATTGGCATCCATTCCGGTAACGGTAAAATTAACATTAGCAATCAGGCTTGATGAGGTTACAACGGTTGCTGCATTTACTCCGGTATTCCATGTATAGGATTGCGCACCAGATGCAGTTAAGGTAAAGGTTTGACCCTTACAAACCGATGTTTTAGATGCTATAGCAGTTACTGTTGGTAAAGGATTTACAGCAATTGAAATACTTGCAGCACTGGGACAATTTAAATTGCCAGAGCTGGTACTGGCCGCTAAGGTATAAATGGTATTTACGCTGGGTGTTATGGTTATAGAACTAAACGGAGAGCCGGTACTCCAGGTATACGAGTCGGCGGCAGAGGCCGAAAGTGTTGCCGATTTACCAGCGCATACTGCACTGGGACCAGATATGGATAACATTGGATTAAACACATTTATTTGTATGGTTTTAGTTCCGGTGCAACCATTTGCATTGCCAAAAACAGTGTATACGCTGGTTGTACTGGGCGTATCACTTATTTGTGCTGTTGTAGCACCTGTGTTCCATGAGTAGGTACCAGCTCCACCCGCAGTTAAACTTACAGTTGTGCCCGCACAAATTAATGTATTGGATGCATTGATGGTAACTGTAGGACTGTTTGACGTTAACACCACCTGGTTGGCCCAGCTTACACAACCAAAACTATTGGTTCCGGCAACCGAATATAGCGTAGGAGCTGTAGGATAAGCCGTATAAGTTGTGCCGCTTAAGCTTCCGGGATACCAGGTGTATGAATTTGCACCCGCAACCGTCATACTTACGGGGGATCCTTGACATGCAACAGAAGATGATGCAGAAATAGAAAGCGTTGGATTGGGGTTTGTAGAAACCGTTACCGTAGCAAAGCCACCACAAGTTCCATTGGTAACAGTAACCGTATACACCGTTGTTGCAGATGGAGAAACCACAATATTAGCGCCGGTTTGACCCACCGGTTGCCAGGTGTAACCTGTAGCTGCTGCTGCTGCTGTAAGTGTAGCAGGAGTTGAAGCACAAATAACCGAACTTGAACTAATGGCAGCAACTTGTAATGGCGCTACAGTTACATTTGTTAATGCGGTACTGGTACCACATCCATTTTGCCCCAGTAAAGTATAAGTAGCAGAAACACTTGGAGTAAAGGCCTGTCCATTGACATTTCCATTTACCCAAGTATAGGTTAATGCACCACTACCTGTTAGCGTAACGGCTTGGCCAAAACAAATACTATTACCAGAAGTTGAAACAGTTAAATTAGGCACACCCGTATTTACAGTTAATTGTAATGCAGAGGAAGCCACACAATTTGCACTGCTGGTACCAATTACTGAATATGTGGTTGTGGTATTGGGACTAACAACAACTGAAGTTCCAGTTCCGCCGGTACTCCAAGATATACCGCTTACGGCATTAGTAGTTAATGTTACCGACTGACCCGCACAAATTGCATTAATACCATTTGGAGTAGATACACTCATGCTAATAGAACATAATCGTGTAATGATAACTCTGCCATTACCGGAATTAACTCCAGAGGTATTAATTTGATTAACACCCACATTATAAGATCCGCCCCCACCGCCTGCACCATTACAATTGGCACCACCTGCACCCCCGCCAGAATATCCGCCGCCGCCACAACCGCCATGTGGACTACTGCCGCAACCGTAAATAAATAAATTAGAACCGCCGCCGCCGCCAAATCCGCCGGTGCTTGATCCGCCTGCACCTCCATTTACAAAAGCCATTCCGCCCTGTGCATTTCCTGAAGTTCCTCCATTTCCGGAAAATCCGCCGCCACCACCACCATTGGGAGTATTATTTCCTGTTGATGTGCTAAATCCACCACCGCCACCATTAGTTCCACCCAGTCCGGCCTGAGCAAATTGCCCAATCATACCACTTGTAGATGTTGTACCATTTATCATGGCATAATTTCCATTAGAGCAATTATGTGCTGTACCACCACCGCCACCAGCTATTATGAGTGGTGTATTACCCGCTACAACATATGAACCGCCACCACCGCCATTGCCCACATTATTTGGAGCCACAGATCCGGTTTGACCAACTAAAATACTTAACACACCCGGATTGATGGTAAACTCACCTTGTGCAAACGCACCTAACCCGCCGCTACATCCGCCTTGCGCACCCCATACCTGAATGCGGTATAGGCCGCCATTTGTTACCGTCCATTGTTGTATGCCGTTGGTTGTGGTAACTTGTCCATTTAGGGGATTTGCCCCGGCATAGGCAGCATTTATTTGGGCTTGTGTTGGACCAACAGGCCCCAAAGCACCACATTCGGTAAATGTATAGGAGGTGTTTTGTGAAAATAAAACAGGCGATACAAAACAGAGTATTGCTACAGAAAATATAAAACGTCTAATTGTCATAATATGAATATACAAATTATAGAGATAAGTTCATAATTTATAGTATTACAGATGCATGTTCTCGTGTATATTTATACATGCCGAATATTTATGCGTTTAAGGGTGTTAAACCCTATATACATCCAAAAGCTTTTGTGCATCCACAAGCTATTATTACGGGAAATGTTGAAATTGGCGCCGAGGTATATATTGGCCCTGGTGCTGCTATACGAGGGGATTGGGGAAAAATAATTATTGAAGCCGGTTGTAATGTACAAGAAAACTGCACACTGCATATGTTTCCGGGCACAACAGTACATTTAATGGAAGGTGCTCATGTGGGGCATGGGGCGGTTATTCATGGAGCCCGTTTGGGACCTAATTGTTTAATTGGAATGAACAGTGTAATAATGGATGATGTTGAAATTGGTGAAGCATGTATAGTAGGTGCATTAAGTTTTGTGGCAGCCCAACAACGATTCGGTCCACGTCAATTAATAGTGGGAAATCCAGCCAAAGCCATAAAAACGGTTTCTGAAGCAATGATACGCTGGAAAACGGAGGGCACGGCTCTTTATCGTGAACTGGCCCGAAATGGAAACCGTGATATTAAAGCCTGCAGACCTTTACGAAAACCTGCAACCTCCAAAGCGAACGCATCGCCTTTACAAACATATAAAACCTGGAATAAATTAAAGCCTAAAACATGAAAAAACAAAAATCAATATTAGACGCCGCATCACAAACTTTTTTGTACAAGTATCTTAATAATCCATCGCCAACCGGATTTGAAAGTGCCGGACAAAAAATTTGGTTAAACTATTTACGCCCTTTTGTAGATGAAACCTTTGTTGACACTTATGGCACGGCAGTTGGTGTTATTAACCCAACCGCCCCGTACAAAGTTGTAATAGAGGCCCATGCCGATGAAATTAGCTGGTTTGTGCACTATATAACAAAAGATGGATTTATATATTTAAAACGTAATGGTGGCAGCGACCATCAAATTGCACCATCAAAGCGTGTACACATTCATACCGAGCGGGGCATAGTGCCGGCGGTTTTTGGATGGCCTGCCATACATGTAAGAGATGCAGCCAAAGAAGAAACCCCCAGTTTAAAAAATATTTTTTTGGATTTGGGTTGTAAGTCAGATAAAGAAGTAGAGTCTTTGGGAGTTCATGTTGGATGCGTTGTAACGTATCCCGATGAACTGATGGAACTTAACAGCCGTTATTATGTGGGACGCGCATTAGATAATCGTATCGGAGGCTTTATGATTGCCCAAGTTGCAAGGTTGTTAAAACAAGAACGCCGCAAGCTGCCATTTGGTTTATACATCGTAAATGCCGTGCAAGAAGAAGTTGGACTTAACGGGGCCACTATGATTGCCCGCCGAATTAATCCAAATGTTGCGATTGTTACCGATGTGTGCCATGATACGCAAACACCTATGATGAGTAAAATTTCAAGTGGTGATATTGCTTGCGGTAAAGGGCCGGTTTTGAGTTATGCGCCTGCAGTTCAAAACAATCTCTTAAAAGTAATAATAGATACTGCAAAAAAACAAAAACTTGCCTTTCAGCGTCAGGCATCATCGCGTGTAACCGGTACGGATACGGATGCTTTTGCTTATGCTACTGATGGAATAGCGTCGGCATTGATTTCCTTGCCGTTGCGCTATATGCACACTACGGTTGAAACCGTTAATAAACAAGATGTTGAAGACGTGATTCAACTTATTAAATACAGTTTGCTGGCAATTAAAAACAATCAGGACTTTAGGTATATCAAGTAAATTATAAAGGTTTACCATACCGCATGCCTACCTGCCGAACCACATTACTTTTTATTTTAATCCTGCTATGCAATGTCCATGCACAGACTGTTTTTAGGGGAAAAGTATCAGATAAATCCACCGGCGAGCCAATATCGTTTGCAGGTATTTTATTAAAAGGTACAACATGCGGCGGACTTACGGATGTTGATGGTAAATTTTATTTTAAATGTTTAAAACTACCCGATTCTGTTGTTATTCAATATATAGGCTATGAACGCGTGGCCCTTCCTTTTAAAATAAAAGAAGAATGGGACATCCGTTTAACTCCTGTAAAAGATGGGTTTTCATTGGATGAAGTTGTAGTTGAATCGGGTGAAAATCCGGCACATCGCATAATTCGTGCAGCCATAAAAAACAAATATAAAAATGATAAAAACAATTTAGACGCGTACCAATACGAAGTGTATAATAAAATTGAGTTTGATTTGAATAACATTTCTGAGAAATTTAAATCAAAACGTGCTTTTAAACCATTTGCGTTTGCATTTAATAATATAGACAGCAGTAATAAAGATGAAAAACATTTTTTGCCCATGTTTATGATTGAAAATTTATCGGATGTTTATTATTCTAAATCAATAGGACAAAAGCAAGAAATTGTAAAGGCAAGCAAAATTACAGGTCTTGAAGATCAAAACATTACACAAGTAATGGGAGATGTATACCAAAATATTGATTTGTACGAAAACGACATTTTACTGTACAATAAAAATTTTAAATCTCCGCTTTGTGATAATGCGTTATGGCATTATCGTTTTTATTTGGAAGACAGCTTGTTTATACAAAACCACTGGTGTTACCATATTCGATTTAAAGGCCGGCGCTCTGGCGAGTTGGCATTTTTGGGAAACATGTGGATAGCAGATACCAGTTTTGCCATTAAACGTATTGAATTTAAAATACATCCCGATGCCAATATTAATTATATAAAAGGAGCATATTTTGCCCAAGAGTTTAATGCAATTAAAGATCACTGGATGCTCATCAAAGATCGTATTGTAATGGATCTTAATCCGGATTTAGGGTTTCAAAATAAATCCGGATTAGGTGTTTACGGCCGAAAATCAACAACCTATAAAAAATTTATTATTAATGGAAAAATACCCGATAGCCTGTTCAGGTCGGGTTCAGATGTTATTGTAAATAATAATGCCACAAAACAGTCCGATGAATTTTGGAATATACACCGTCATGACAGTCTGAGCAGTAATGAAAAAAAAATTTATAAAATGGTAGACACCATACAAAGCTTACCGGCCTACAAAACTTGGGTTAATACCATTACTTTTTTAGGTACTGGTTATAAAGGCTATGGACCAATTGAATTTGGGGAGTATTATAATTTATGGAGTACAAATCAGTGGGAAGGCACACGGTTTAAACTCAGTGCCCGGACTTCAATGGATTTTAGTACTTGGACCGAATACAGCGGCTACGTAGCGTATGGAATAAAAGACGAAGCATTTAAATATCAATTTGCCTATAAACAGTTTTTAAAGAAATTACCTCAACGTAGAATGCTGATGTTAAAGTATAAAAATGACATTGAAATTTTAGGTCAAAATCAAAGTGATTTTGCGCAGGACAACCTGTTGGGGTCATTTTTAAGAAACAATCCAAATATTGTTTTTACAAAAGCAATGCGTTCGGAAGTAAATTATTTTCATGAATGGCGCGCCGGTTATTCCATTACATTTAATTTTAATGACAATCATTTGTCGCAAGTTGATCCCAAATCGGCATTTCAGCAAAAGCTTTTAAATCGCACATCAACGTTACCAATTAACACGACGCTACATGCATCTGAAATCGGCTTTAGTTTAAGGCTGGCACCAGGCGAAAAAATAATTTCGGATAATTTTAATCCGGTTATATTAAATGCCCGTGGCTTAATTGTAAAAATGCAATACGCCAAATCCATAACAGGCTTTTCAGATTTAAAATACGATTATCACAAAGTAGGAATATCCATGCAAAGTATTGCGCGTATTGGGCAGTTAAGCGGTTATGGAAATGTTACACTTGCATTTGGACAAACGTTTGGCAATGTGCCGTATCCGCTTTTGGAAGTGCATCCCGGAAATCAAACTTTGATTTTTGAGGATGGATGTTATAACATGATGGGGTATAATGAATTTATTACTGACAGGTTTGCTTCCCTCTGGTGGCAGCATCATCTCGAAGGATTGATTTTAAATAAAGTACCTTTTTTAAAAAAATTAAAATGGCGTGAAACCCTAGGGTATAAATTTTTAATTGGTGATTTACAATCCACCCGCGTATTTGGAATTTTACCACCAGAAACATATACGCCATTTAACGGTATTCCATATCAAGAATTTTCTGCCGGCATTGAAAATATTTTTAAATTTTTTAAAATAGATTTTTGTTGGAGGCTGTCGCATCTTGAATCATTTAATACCAGTAGTCAAAGATGGCCTATGGGATTCCGTCTTGGATTTGACCTGGTATTTTAAAGATATAATACCACTGAAATAACCATAAATACATTCTTAAATGAATCATAGCACAGGCTATGACCTCCTAATTTATAATTTAAAACTCTTATAATCAGTTAGTTATAATTTTTTTTCGCTACCCCCCCCTTTGAGTTTGTACATTTGCGCCCCTGTAATCCCGTAAGATTATACACATGCAAAAAACACCCTTTACCAAATCAAATTAAAACTCAAACATCATGAAACTATCCATGTTTAAATTTAATCTGCCCAAAGAACTCATAGCAGAATATCCCAGTAAAAACCGTGAAGACTCAAGACTTATGGTAGTTGAACGTGCCAGCGGAAAAATACTGCACAAAAAATTTAAAGACATTATGGGATATTTTGATGATGGTGACGTAATGGTGCTTAATGACACAAAAGTTTTTCCCGCCCGTATGTATGGTAATAAAGAAAAAACAGGAGCTAAAATAGAAGTGTTTTTATTGCGTGAACTTAATGCAGAAAGCCGTTTATGGGATGTACTCGTTGATCCTGCCCGAAAAATTAGAATAGGAAATAAATTATATTTTGGAGAAGACGATAGTTTAGTTGCAGAGGTTATAGACAATACAACTTCACGTGGCCGTACCCTTCGTTTTTTATTTGATGGTCCCTATGAAGACTTTCGTAAAACGCTTTATGACTTGGGTGAAACCCCTTTACCAAAATATATTCGTCGCGCGCCCGAACCCTCAGATATTGACCGTTATCAAACAGTATTTGCAAAAAATGAAGGCGCTGTAGCGGCTCCTACTGCCGGATTACATTTTAGCAGAGAAATTTTAAAACGTCTTGAAATTAAAGGCGTGCATTTTGCCCCCCTAACGCTGCATATTGGCTTGGGTACATTCCGAACGGTAGAAGTAGAAGACTTAACCAAACATAAAACGGAAAGTGAAGAAGTATTAATACCAAAAGATACGTGCAGAATTATAAACGGCGCAAAAGAAAAACGCAAAAAAGTTTGTGCTGTTGGCACAACGGTGATGCGCGCTATTGAAACGTCGGTATCTACAGATCAAAAATTAAATCCCTATGTGGGATGGACTAATAAATTTATTTTTCCACCCTATGATTTTAGTATAGCCAATTGCATGGTTACTAATTTTCATATGCCAGAAAGCACCTTATTAATGATGGTAAGTGCGTTTGGCGGATACGATTTAATTATGAAAGCATACAAAGAAGCAATAAAAGAAAAATACCGCTTTTATTCGTACGGCGATGCCATGCTGATTTTATAATTTATGAAACGCGGTTAAAGCGCATGGCTTTAATCATCCAATCGGGCAACGATTTTTCATGGGGGCGCCGGTTTAAATTTAAGTACCATCCGATGGCTTTTAATATGGGTACTTTTTTAGTTTCAACAAATTCTATGAGGGTTTCTTGAGGATCTTCAGCATAGGTGAAGTGTCCTGCAGCTTCGCCCATTTCAAAACCTGCGCCACCATCAACAGTAAGCGGATAGCCGTAGGCTTTAAATGCAGAGGTTAATGGGGCCATGCGACGCACATCAAAGCACAAATGGATAAAGCCTAAATCGCCCCAATAGCGATCTTGTAATACCTTACGTCCGTATCCAGCACATTGTACCAATTCTATTTCACTGGCTCCCAAAAGTTTTGAAAATGGACCCACACGCGGTGCAGCATGCGTTAATGTTATACTGTGGGCCGGCTTTTCAAATCCCGGAAATGGATTTAAATGTTCTAAGTGTGTTGTGGCGCATACCTGCGAGTTATAACCTAATAAATCGCTGTAGTATGCCTTTGAACGAGAAATATCTGAAACGCCTATAACAACGCCTAATAAACCGCCATTAAGGGCCGGTGTTTTTGAATACACATGATGATGTTCAACCATTTGAAACCAATTGTCAAATGGATCTTGAAATACAAACATTTTTCGTCCTGCAGTATCTTTTACAATGGCTGCACTGATGTGTTTTACTTTTGATTTTAAATAATTAAATGAGGCCTCAATATGTGCGCACTTAAGCTTAGCAATTAAAATACCGTGGTCACCAAATTCAGGAATAAACGACGCGGCCTCTGGTTTACGGCTGGTATATTGCCAAATTTCAAAACCACCGCCCCCCTGTAAATTTAAAGCCAAAATGGCCCGGCGTTCATGTACAATCTGCCCGGTATATCGGGTCATAGCAGCAGCTGGTGCAGCCTCTTCAAACACTTTAATATCCATGCCTAAATGCGTTTTATACCAATTAAAGGCAGCATACACATCAGCTACGCCAATACCTATTTGTTGAATTCCAGAAATTATATATTGCATACAGTAAAGAATTGATCAATAATGTTTTAGTGATTTAAATATAGCCATTAAACAATATTAAAATTATTTTGTTTAACATTTGTTTTATGATAAAATACATTTTTATTTGTTTCGTATTATTGCAATTATCCTGTTTACAGGCTCAGAATTCGGGCTTTATACGGGGTCATGTTGCCGATCAAAACACACAGGAATCTATTGCCGGTGCTTTAGTAAGTATAGAGGGTACAACACTTGCCACCCTAACCGATGCCGACGGAAATTATAAACTGCAAACAGCTGTTGGCACCTATAATTTAAAAGCTTCGTATTTGGGTTATACACCGATTTTAAAATTTAATATTGCCTTAAGTTCTGGAAATGACCAGATAATAAATTTTGAACTGATTTCTGCAGACACGCAACTGGAAGCAGTTACCGTTAAATTTGACAAAGGAAAATCTGCAGTAGCTACAGACATGGTTACCCCCATGTCGGTTCAGCAATTAACAACCGAAGAAATACGAAGCAATCCGGGTGGAAATTTTGATGTTTCAAAAGTTGTTCAAACCCTTCCGGGCGTGGGCAGTTCAGGTGGTGGCGCACAGCGAAACGATATTATAATACGTGGTGGCGCACCAAACGAAAATGTGTATTACATGGACGGCATTGAAATTCCGGTCTTAAATCATTTTCAAACCCAAGGCAGTTCGGGAGGTGCGCAGGGAATATTAAACGTATCGTTTATTGAAGATTTAAAATTAAGCTCCTCCGCTTTTGATGCACGTTATGACAACGCATTGGCATCAACATTTGTTATAAAGCAACGTGAAGGAAATCCAGAAAAATACAGTGGTAATGCCCGTGTTAGTTTCACAGAATCTGCGTTTACCTTAGAGGGTCCGTTAAAACGAAACCGCAGCAATTTTTTAATGTCAGTTCGCAAATCGTACCTAGATTTTCTATTTACAGCCATTGACCTTCCGATTCGACCCAATTTTACAGACATGCAATATAAAGTAACTCACAAGCTCAGTGAAAAAACCACTATAACTGCATTAGGTTTGGGAGCCATAGATGTTTTTTCATTTGCAGCCACTAAAAACGAAACTTTAGAAAATGCCTATTTCAGACGCTCTTTACCTTATATTAATCAGTGGAATTATACGGTGGGTTTTGCCGTTAAGCATTTAATAGAAAAGGGCTTTTTAAATATAACCGCAAGTCGCAACATGTTTGAAAACCGCCTTGACCGCTTTGAAGATGCAAACGATAATGATGAAAATTTTAGAAATCTTAAAATTCAATCACAGGAAATGGAAAATAAATTTAGAGTAGATATTAATCAATTTATAAATGGCTGGAAATACGCCTATGGCGCCATGGCTCAGTATGTAAAATACAATACCGATTTATTTAATAAGCTCAGCAGCCCTTATGTTGATGAAAATAACATACCTGTGCCTGCTGTAACCCTTCGGTTTAAAAGTGCTATTGAGTTTTTTAAATTTGGCGCTTTTGCACAGGCCTCCAAACATATCTGGAACAATCGCCTATTAGTATCTATGGGGTTACGTACCGATGGCAATACCTTTACTAAAAATGGCACCAATTTAGCACAAACACTTTCGCCCAGAATTTCCTTGTCATATCATTTAAATCCACGTTGGGACATTAATACATCCTTTGGTCGTTATTATAAAATACCAACATATACAGCATTGGGTTATCGAGATGAAAACGGAAATTTTATCAATTCTACATTACACTATATTGGTGCCACACATTATGTTGCAGGAGTACAATATTTACCCAATGAGGCACTGCGCTTTACGCTCGAAGGATTTTTTAAACAGTACAACCATTATCCGGTATCCATCAGTAACGGATCGTCTTTGGCAAATTTAGGCAGTGATTTTGGATCTATTGGCAGCGAAGCGCTAAGCTCAAACGGAACCGGTAATACCTACGGCTTTGAGTTTTTTGTACAGCAAAAATTAATTAAGCGCCTGTTTTATGTATTAAGTTACACGTATGTAAGAAGTTTATATAGCGGCGCTACAACAACATTAATACCATCTGCATGGGATAACCGGCATTTAATTTCGGGTACACTGGGATATAAATTTAAAAACGAGTGGTCTATAGGTGTAAAATACCGTTTTTCGGGAGGAAATCCGTATACACCTTTTGACACCTTGGCCTCTCAACGTAATTATGCTATGCTGGGAACAGGAGTTTTGGATTTTAGCCGGCAAAACACATTGTTTTTACCTGTATTTACACAAACCGATTTACGAATTGATAAAAAATTCAATTTTAAACGTATAAGCTTGGATGCTTATATTGATGTACAAAATGTGTTGCTAAATAAACAGGTTAGCCCCGGATATTATACATTTAAACGAAATGCAGACAACAGCGGTTTTGAAACCAAAGATGGTAAAGCCCTCAAAGCAGATGGCTCAAATGCCATACCTGTTTTTTTAGAAAATGCGTCAACAAATGTAACGCCAACATTAGGGTTTATTTTAGAGTTTTAATCTAGTATTTTTTAGGTAGTAAATTAGTATTTTATATTTGCTTTTTTAAAGCAATTAAAATTATTTAGTTTTTACCATTATTGTGTAGTAGTTTTTATGGAGTTAAAACCGTTTCATACAAATCTGTTGTAGAATAAAATTCAAACTTGGTATTTGAAACCTTAATTTTTCCGTCATCATCCGGCATCCAAATGGCAAAACTTATTTTGGAGGCCTTTTGTAATACGGTATCACTAAGCGATTCTGAATAACCAAATTGGTACAATTCGGCATCTTTGTATAATTGATTATGTTTTAAGTAAAACGGAATTTCTGTTATTAAAGCATTAAAAGTATTGTAATAACGAATCCATATGTGCAATTGCTTTGGTATCACATCGCACTGAGCCTTGTATGAAAAACGAATTTTTTTAAACCGTGCTTGCAAAATAAATTTTGGAATTTGCAGTTTTTGCGATTCATAAAAACCGTTTTTAGGCTTCAATTCAAAATCAATATCAGATTTTATAGCAGAGCCAAAATCTTTAAAGCTATAACACGAATAATTTTGAATGCTGTTTTTAGGAACAGAAAATACACTTGCGGGTTTTATACGAATAGCATTGCGCCAAAACACATCATAATCACAGCTAAAGGCATCTATAATACCGCTGTTTTGTTGATATTGCTTTAAGCTGTTCCAGCCGCTTAGTAAAAGTAATGTCAATGCCGCAACCACTCCAAATTTAGGTTTTAATAAAAAATATTTGTACAGTGCGTATATTATGCCTAATACCGGTATACATGCAACATCAATAAAAACACGGCTTAAAACCGGCCAATACCACCAACACGAATATACGTATACTATAACGCCATAAAATAATGCAAAATATTTTAAGGGCTTGTGCTTTAAAAATAATAATGCGCATACTCCAAAGAGTATCCAGGGCCTATTCCAAACCAAGCCCGTACTGTAATTTAATAATAAATGAAACCATTGCGGTTTTAGCCATGTAAAATACTCTTGTGTATATGTGTATTTCCAAAGGGTACCGTATTGTTTTACATTCCAAAATACAGTCCAAAACAAAATAATGCAACAACCTATCAAACTAAGTACGTGCATTAGTTTTAAGCGCCATTTTATTACAGGACGCTTAACCACATAGGGTATCCAAATAATAACAGCCAGTAGAAGTAAGGGACGTATACTTATTAATAAGGCAAAAGCCACTGCCGCAAAACCTAATGCGTGTGTTTTATTTTGCCGCTGATAGGCCTCAAGGTAATATACCATAGCCGTAAATGCTGCCGCCGCATAAACATGGCTTAATGCGCTGTACCATAAGGCCTGCTGAAATAAACCAGTTCCAAAGCACATTACAAGCAGTCCTAAAATGCGAAGTGGATAATAATTTACCGACCAAAGTCTAAGTAGTTTTAAAGTATACGTTAAACATATACCCAAGGCTAAAACCGAAGCAATGCCAATTGCCATTTGATAGGGTAATGCGTAGCCGTCTGCCGACATATTAAATGCCCAAGCACAAACATGTGCCATACAAAAAAAGGGTAGCCATACTAAAGCTAAGCCGGGCGCATATTTGTTTACGGGTGTATGGTCTACGTTTACAATAAAATGTTGTAAGGGATCGGCAACTATTTGGTCCTTGTAATACTGCGCGTATACACTTTTAAACCATGTAAAATCATTATAATTATCGTAAATAAACAGTTGTGGTAAATAGTTGTAGTATCCAAAACCATCACCTGCAATGCCGGCATTCCAAGATTTAAAAATAATTACGGCCAGCAAGCATAAACCTATGCAAAACCATGCTGTGCCTGTTTTATAAAATGTAATACGAATATTATGCGTATTCATGAAAGCATATTTAAAGCAGTTTCATACTCAGCCGCTGCTTTATGATGCCCTAATTTTTTTGCAACTGCTATGCCGCTGCGATAATGCCATTCAGCCTTTGAAATTTGATGCGTAAGTTCATACATCTGTCCAAGCTGAAAGTGGGCGGCGTGGTATTCTGCATCGAGTAAAAGTACTTTTTGAAATTGCAATTCAGCAAATTCAGTTTGGTTTAAAACATTCCATTCAAGGCCTAAAGCATAATTTAAAAAAACATCATTTGGATTTTCAACTAATAGCAATTCAAGCTCCGACTTTCGTGTATTCATGAACGGCGAAACTGATTTAAAAAACGTAAATCATTTTCAAAAAATAAACGCAAATCTTTAATGCCAAACTTTAACATGGCAAGACGCTCAATGCCCATTCCAAAGGCAAAACCACTGTATCGTTTAGCATCAATACCACAATTTTCAAAAACCTGCGGATCCACCATCCCACATCCCATAACCTCAAGCCATCCACTGTGTTTACATACATTACAGCCTTTACCAGAACATAGCGTGCAACTTACATCAACTTCTGCACTGGGCTCAGTAAATGGAAAGTAACTGGGCCGCATTCGAATTTTTGTTTGGGACCCAAAAAACTGATGTATAAAATGTGAAAGGGTTTGTTTTAAATCTGCAAATGAAACTTTGTCGTCAACATAAAGGCCTTCAATTTGATGAAACTGACAATGCGCACGGGCACTAATAGCTTCATTGCGGTAAACTCTTCCGGGCGACAGGGTTCTTATGGGAGGCTGTTGTTGTTCCATTAAACGAACCTGTACGCTAGAGGTTTGTGTACGTAAAACATACTCCTGAGGATGATCTATATAAAAGGTATCCTGCATATCCCGTGCCGGATGATCAATAGGTGTATTTAGAGCCGTAAAATTATGCCAGTCGTCTTCAATTTCAGGTCCTTCAGAAACGGTAAAACCCAATTGTGAAAAAATACCAATAATATCGTGTTTAACTAAACTTAGCGGATGCCTGCTCCCAGATTTTATAAAAGGCACTGCAGGCATACTAAAATCCTCAAGGGCTGTATTTTTAGAAACGGGTTTTACACTTAGTTTAAGCTGTTCAATTTTATTTTGAGCATTATTTTTTAAAGTATTTAGTACGGCACCTAATTGTTTTTTTTCATTAGGGCCTAAAGTTTTAAATGTGTCAAAGAGTTCAGTAATAACACCTTTGCGCCCAAGCCATTCTATACGGGCGGCCTCAACAGACGCAAAATCGTCAGCTTTAAAAGCTTCTACTTCTTGTAATAATGCATTAATGCGATCAATCACAGTACGAATGTAAGCAATTTGGTAATGTCTTAAAATGAACTTTTTATTTTAGTAAAACCTTATAATAGTTGTTTTTTGATTATTTGGGCGATGCCTTCGGGTTGGGTTTTATATTTAAATATTTTTAGGGCGATGCCTTTCAGGCCCAGGCTACTCCGGGCTCGCTAAAGCTCGGTTATTGCTGCGTAATCAACCAAGCCCTTCGTATCCCTATCGCGTTTAACTAAAACGGTTTGCGTGTAGGCGATGTTGCCTTGTGTTGCCCCTGCGGCAGAGCCATGGCGCCCTATAATCCATCATCGTAATTGTAAACGAACCACTTGTTCAACGTGTGTGGTTTGTGGAAACAAGTCTAATGCTTGTACCCGATCTACTTTATAATGTATGTTTAATAATGCCATATCGCGTGCTTGTGTAGCCGGATTACAACTTACATAAATTATACGTTTTGGCTTATGTTTTAATAAGGTTTCAATTACATCACCATGCATTCCAGCTCTTGGCGGATCAACAATTACTACATCTGCATAACCATGTGCAGCAATAAAAGCATCTGTAAATACAGCACACATATCTCCCGAAAAAAAATGAGCATTTTCAATGCCATTGCATTGGGCATTTGTTTTTGCATCAAGTATGGCCGCCTCTACATAATCAATTCCAATTACACGTTTTACTTTACTGGCAAGGTATAATCCTATAGTTCCTGTACCTGTATATAAATCATAAACAATTTCATGAGCTTGCAATGCAGACCAGTCGGCCACCAAATCATATAGTTTTTTTGCTTGGGGCGTATTTGTTTGAAAAAATGATGCAGGACTAATTTTAAATTGCAATGTACCTAACGTTTCATATATAGCATCCGAGCCATACACACACTGTAAGCGCAAGCCTTCTAAAGTATCATTGCCCTTAGTATTATGAACAAACCAAAGACTTTGTATCTCAGGACATAATTCTATAAGTGAATTTTTAAAATCAGTTAGTTTGGAGTCAAGCCATTCAAAAAAACTAATAACTACCATACAGGCTCCGTTTTGCGCGGTTCGTATCATAACCGTTCTTAAGCTGCCTTGTTTTGTACGGGCATTATAAAATGTAATTTGCATTTTTAAACACAACTGGTAAATGCTGTTTCTAATTTTATTGCTGGGTTCAGGTTGTAAAGCGCAATTTTTAATATGAAGAATTTTATCAAAACGACCTGGTAAGTGAAATCCTAAACCCGGTTGCCATGTAAAATTGTCTTGTTGTAATTCATTTTGGGTAACCCATGCGCGGGATGTGGCTGAAAATTCTAATTTATTACGGTACGCATAAACTTGGGCTGAGCCCAGTATAGGTTCTGGTTCTGGCAATTCAATTTTTGCAATACGGGTTAGGGCATCCTGCGCAAATTTGGCCTTAAACCTTAGTTGTTCAGCATAATCTAATTGCTGCCATTTGCAACCCCCACAGGTGCCAAAATGCTCACAGGGTGCCTGCACGCGATGTTTTGAATACACATGCCATCTTACGGCACGTGCTTCTAAATAACTTTTTTTATTTCGTAGCACTTCAACATCAACCACATCACCGGCTACGGCGAGTTCTATAAAAACAACCAGGTCTTGATAACGCGCTATGCCCTTGCCTTCAACAGATAAATCAATTACCTTCAGTTGAGGCAACATTTTAGGGGTACTTGCCATAATACAAAACTACTGTAATTGCCCACTGAAAAAAAAATACCTTTGCATATGCGGTATTTTTTGCAACTCTCGTATTTGGGCACGCCATTTAACGGTTGGCAGCGGCAAAAAAACTCCAATGAAACGGTTCAGCAATGTATTGAAACTGCTTTAACCACTGTTTTACGTGAAACCTGTAAAGTTACAGGCTGTGGCAGAACAGACACCGGGGTACATGCCCGAGGGTACTGGGCACATTTTGATGCTGCACATGTAATTAAATTTAAAAACACTGCCGTTTTACTAGCAAAGTTAAACGCCGTTTTACCTGAAAGTATTTCTGTTGATGCGCTATATAATGTTTCACAACAGGCACATGCCCGATTTGATGCATTGTCAAGGTCGTATGAATATTTAATTATCCGAAAACCCAATCCGTTTTTTAACAGCAGGGCATGGTTTGTTTACGGGCCATTGGATATTGAGGCCATGAACCATGCAGTGACCGATATAGTGGGCCATAACGATTTTAAATCGTTTTGTAAAGCCCATGGCCAACAAAAAACAACCTACTGCACTATACAAACAGCGTCATGGACCATACGTGAGGATGGTATTTGGTGCTTTTCGGTAACTGCAGATCGTTTTTTAAGAGGCATGGTAAGGGCTTTGGTAGGCACCATGGTTCAAGTGGGGCAAAATAAACGTCCCGCAACAGACTTAAAGCGTATACGTGAAGCACTTAACCGTATGCAGTGTGGTCCACAAGCGCCGGCGCATGGCTTATATTTTACAGGGGCCACCTATTTAAACACCCTTTTTAATGCCGGTTAAATTTAAAATACAGGGCCATTTAATACGAAGAATTGTAGCGTATACAAAACCTTACCGTTGGTTATTTTACGGTGCCATGGCAATTACACTGGTATTATCTGGTATGTCCATTGCGCGACCTTTATTTATAAATGCTGCAATACAGTCTGTAACCGATCAACAAAACCAAATGCATGCATTTTATGTATGGTGTAATTTAATTTTATTTAGTTTAATTACTGAATCGGCCTTACAAATTGTTAATCTGCGCATGACATCAATTTTAGGACAACGTATTGTTCGCGATTTACGGAATTCGGTTTTTCAGCATTTATTGCATCGTAAACATGCCTATTTTGATAAAAACACGGTTGGCACCATGGTAACCCGAGCAGTTTCAGATATTGAAAGCATAAACGACATGTTTTCGCAAGGCTTTATTGTTATTGCAGGCGACATATTAACCATATGTATTTTTATAGGAGTTATGCTGGCAGTAAATCCGCTATTAGCACTTATTGCCATGTGTACCATTCCCTTGTTATTTATTGCAACAGCTTTATTTAAGCGTGGTGTTAAATCTTCTTTTTCACAAGTTCGCACAGCGGTGGCCTCTTTAAATACATTTATTCAGGAACACATAAACGGAATGGCCGTTGTGCAATTATTTAACAGGCAACAGGCCGAGTACAAAAAATTTATAACCATTAATGCTGAGCATCGTAAAGCGCATATTCGGTCTATTTTGTATTATTCGGTTTTCTTTCCGGTTGTTGAAATTTTAATTTCCATTTCTATTGCATTGGTGCTGTGGACGGCAGGCTTAAAGCACAACGCTTGGCATTTAGGACTTGGAGAGCTTACGTTTTTTATAATGATGGTTCAGTTAATGTTTAGGCCTATACGCATATTAGCAGACCGTTTAAATGCGCTGCAAATGGGCTTTGTATCTGCAGAGCGCATTTTTTCGGTTTTAGATAATACGGAATCAATGGAAGATTCTGGCACCATAAATTTTAATGGCCTTACGACCGCTATAGAATTTAAAAATGTTTTTTTTGCATATAAACCGGATGAGCCCGTTATAAAAGGCATTAGCGTTTATTTTGAAAAAGGTAAAACCCATGCCATTGTGGGACAAACAGGTTCAGGCAAGTCAACCATAGCAGCGTTAATGGCACGTTTTTATGATCCGGATAGTGGCAGTATTACATTTGACGGTGTGCCTTTAACACAATACCGTATGTCGCACATTAGACGAAAAACAGCATTGGTATTACAGGAAGTACATTTACTAAATGATACTATTTTTAATAATATTAGTCTAAGAAATTCAGAAATAAGCCGTGCGCAAGTCCTAAAAGGCATTCAGGAGCTTCACCTAGATACGTTTATTTCAAGCTTTGAAGGTGGGTTAGATTACAAGGTTCAGGAACGCGGACAAAGTTTATCCTCAGGCCAACGTCAGCTTATTGCATTTATAAGAGCCTATATTTTTAATCCAGATATTTTTATTTTGGATGAAGCAACGGCTACACTAGACAGTTATACAGAGCAGTATATTCAAACAGCATTACAAACCTTGCTTAAAAACCGAACTTGTATTTTAATAGCCCATCGATTATCTACCATTAAACATGCCCATTGTATTTATGTGATGCATTCGGGTCAAATTCAAGAGCAGGGAAGTTTTAACACATTGATGGCATTACAGTCACATTTTTATACCATGTATAACACGCAGTAAAACAAAATGCCCTCTAAAAGCGAAAAATTTAAAACGTTTCCAACATTAGTTAATACTAAAACTTTTATGTTGTATAATCTACAAGCCACATGTGAATACCGTGGCATGTGGAATACACAAATTTTTAAATCCGCACAACCTATAACGCTTGAATTAGGCTGTGGCCGTGGCGAATATACAATTGGTTTAGCAGCGGCTAATCCATTTCAAAATTATATTGGCATTGATTTAAAAAGTAACCGAATGTGGACAGGCGCCCAGCAGGCAATTAATTTAAATTTAAATAATGTTCAGTTTTTACGAACCCGTGTAGAGTATATCGAACGCGTATTTTCAGAGTCTGAAATTAATGAGATATGGATAACGTTTCCTGATCCGCAACCTCAAAAACCACGTGCGCGCAAACGCTTAACGCACCCCCGGTTTTTACAACTTTATAAAAAAGTATTAAAACCCGGTGGCATTATACATTTAAAAACCGACAGCCGCTTACTTTACGATTATACGTTGGAAGTTGTAAAAAGCGAAGGGCATACTGTTTGCTGCCATACGCCTGATTTATATGCCCAACCCATTTACCAACAGCCCGAATTAACCACCATTCAAACCTATTACGAAAAACTATTTAAAACAAAAGGGGCCGCTATTACCTATATTCAATTTAAATTGGCGTAAATCCCGATGTAACGGTTGGTTTTTTAAGTTTTAAAGCGTATTTTCAAGTAAGTGAAAAAAACGTATTATTTTTTTATTCTTGGTTTTTTACTTTTCCAAGTATCTCAATCACAAATTCGCAACCAGCGTGATACACCGCAATTGCTGGCGCAAGATATTCAAAATGCAAAACGGGATATAAAAACCCAAGATACGGCTGCTAAAAGCCGAATTTCAAAATTCTTAGACAGCATGTATGTGGGTCATATAAATCAAATAAAAGAGTTTTCAAAAGACAACTCCTGCAGCCGATGTTATGAGTCGTTACGCTTAAGCTGGGCATTTCAGGGCATAAATTACAGTTCCTTAAAAATTGATATTGAAAGTTATAGCGGTCTTGATGAGCCTTCAAAATTATCCGAACATGCGCTGTTTGACCTTAGTACAGGCCGGGAAATATTATTATACGACTTAGTAGCGCAAGATAAAAAAACACTTTTTTTACAACGCCTTAACCGAAAACTAGAGGAGGCGCGTACAAAATTTAAAGCCTGTAACCCCCATCAAGAAGATCCATTTCCTGAAACTATATTAGAAGAACAATTAATTCAATTGCGGGTAGATGCTAATGGCGTGTTTATTAATGATGTGTTGGCTTCAAACCTTGATAAAAACTGCGAGTCTGAAATACGATTAAATTTTAAAGAAGCTACGCCCTATTTTAGTAAGAAACTGTTTATTTTAAATTAATCCAATTTTTGCCTGCCAAAACGTTTTTTAAATTGTTCGGTTTGTAGCATATGCCATTCGGTAATAGATTCAGGAGCCTTATGTTTCCAGCGGCGATGCGACCATAGCCAGTACTGTGGGTTTTGTATAATGCCTTGTTGTAAAATACCGGCATGCCAAGCACTAATATCCCCGTAATGTGGCTGCACAGAATTTTGGTTAAAGGAAATTAGTTTTATAGAATAATATCCGCGATTAATTTTATTAATATGCGCATAAACCGGAACAAATGAATATTCTAAACTGATAAGTTCGGGGCCAAAGGCAATGGCGGTACTTTGATTTAAAAAGCGCATCCAGTAGGCTTTATCCGGATTAGATGGCGATTGATCAGATAACATAAGAACCGCGCAAGGCGATGTGCAGTTTTGCAGGTAGTGTTTATACGATTTAGAATCTACAACATGAAATCCAAAACGTGACCGGCATGTATTTAATTTTTTATTCCAAAAGCTATTACGTAAGGGTGCGCCAATGCCTAAAACCTTATGCGGTATTAGACTGGGCAAAGCACTAATTAACCATTCCCAATTATTATAATGTGCCGAAACTAACACTACGGATTGTCCCTTACTATATAGGTTGTTTAAAATTTCGGGGTTTTCAATGTGTAGGCGTTTACGTAGGCTTGTTTTGGACATACTTAAATTTTTTACAGATTCAACAATCAACTCTGACATATGTCGGTAATACCTAAGTACCAATTGTGATACTTGCTTAGATGTATAATCCGGAAAGGCTTTTATTATTTGATTTTGGATAACGTTTTTGCGGTATGGCCAAACGGAGTTAAATAAAAGTTCAAGTAATCTGGCAAAACCGTATAATACCGGCAGAGGCAAAAACGAAATCAGATATACCGTGTAAAAACCAATACGGCTCATGCCTGCTAAATTACGTAAACCGCATTACATCTCAAGTTCATCCTGCCATGTCTTAAATGAGTTAATTTAAAATATGGGTAAACAGTAATATAATTAATATGCCAAACAGGTCAAGTAAAAGTCCAATACGAAGCATGTCTCGTAAAATAATTTGACGCGTTCCAAATACCAGGGTGTTTGCTGCAGTTGCAATGGGCAACATAAATCCTAAACTTGCAGCAAAGCAAGCGGGCCATAGCAGTTGTAGTGGTAAAATATTTAAAAATGGAAGTAATGACACTAAAACCGGAATCATTAATTGAATGCTTGCAATATTTGAGGCAAATTCACTAATTAAGGTAACCAATAAACATGCCCCGGCAATTAAAATCCAATTTGGAGCAGATGCAAGATGCAGTATGGCGCTTGCAATCCACGTGCTTAATGTTGACACTTCAAAAGCATAGGCCAAGGCAAACCCGGAGCCAAACATTAAAATAACATCGTATCGCAAAGATTTGGCATCTTCCCAATGTAAGAGGCGTTCGCCCGGTTTACTGGGAGCAGGTATAATAAATAATAACAGTGCAATAATAAGGGCAACCCAGCCGTCATCAACCGCTTCGGCAAGTGGTAATAACGAACTCCAGCCACTGCATTTTACAGTGCCAAATTGTAAGTCTGATCGGGTAATCCAAAGTAAAATAGCAAATACCAATACTGCAAAAACACGCTTTTCTTCTTTACGCATAGGCCCTAATGCCTGCATGTGCAATTTTAATGCTGCCTCATGGCCGCTAAGCTGTGAGGTGTTTCGTAAAAAGTAAATGTATAAAACTATGTAACATACAACTAACAAGCTTATAGAAATAGGATAGCCAATGCACATCCATGTATTAAACGTAAGTGCTTGCTGTTGAGAAAAATGTTGTGCATACAATTTATAAAAATACATGTTTGGCGGTGTGCCAACAGGCGTAGCCATTCCGCCAATAGTAGCAGAAAATGCAAGGCCTAATAGCAGAGCAGGGGCAAAGGCGTTTTTAGATTCTTTTAAAAAGGGCTTTAACACATCAATTAAGGCTAAAACGGCAGATAATAACATAACAGCAGTAGCTGTATTGCTAATCCAGTTGCTAATACAAAATGCGCTTAGCATAACACCTGCTAAAATTCGTTCGGGCTGTGTGCCGGTTTTTGAAATTATCCAAAGGGCACACCGCAAATGAAATCCCCATTTTTCAATAGCAAAAGCAAGCATAAAGCCCCCCAGAAATAAAAAAATTATGCTGTCTGAATAGTGCCGGGCAAGATCGGACATTTTAGAAATACCAAACAGGGGTAATATTATTAGCGGAATCCAAGCAGTAACGGCAATACTTAAACATTCGGTAAACCACCAAACGCACATCCAAATGGCCATGCCGCCAACAATACCAGCATGCCTCGGGGCATTAAAATAATGTAATAAAAATGCACAACACGTGCCTAACAGGGGACCTAATATAATGTACAATGTATTGCGCAAGCCAAATGGAATTTACAAAAAACTATAATTCATTGCTTTTAATGACATTAAATTCTAATCACCCGATGCTATTAAATATATTTGTATATGCACAAAGCTGTATGGTTTATTGTATTATTGGTTTCGCTGGTACGCGCACAAAACCTATTAGATACAAAACAACACATTCCAAATCAGCCTAAACCGGTAATGCCCTCTCCTGTACTTTCAGTACCATTTAAAACCTGGTCAAGTGTGTTAATACCGGGTTTAGGCCAGGCATTAAATCATAAATATTGGAAAATTCCAATACTTTACGGCGGATTTATTGGGCTTGGTAATACCTATCAAAAATATCAAGACCGGTACCAAGTATACAAATCACAATTACAGGCCGAATACGATGATGATCCAAATACACAAAATACCAGTGGATTAAGTAAAGATGCATTAATGTATGAAAAAAACAGGGCACGCTATTTAAGAGATTACTGCGCTGCAGGTATAGGGCTATTGTATTTAATTAATATTATTGATGCTCATGTAGACGCACATTTATTTACTTATGATGTGAGCGATGATTTAAGTTTTCGGCCTGTACTCCCTAATGGAATGCCGGGTCTTTGTATTACTTTTAAGCCATGAACATTGCACTACTAGGGTACGGAAAAATGGGCCAGGGTATAGCAGCCTACGCCGAAACTAAAGGCCATACAATTGTAGCACGAATTAATTCGGCACATGCTTTATCCGATCAATTGCAACAAGCCTTACAGGCAGATGTTTGGATAGAATTTAGCCGACCTGAATTAGCCATACAACATATTGAAACCGCCATTACACACGCTAAGCCCATTGTTGTGGGTACTACCGGATGGTATTCGCATTTACAATATGTTTCTGAACGGGTAAATCAAACAAAGGCTACAGTATTTTATGCCCGTAATTTTAGTTTAGGTGTGCATTTATTTTTTAAACTCAATCAAAAACTGGCACAGCTAATGCAAGCGCATCCTGAGTACGCTATTCAAATAGAAGAATGGCATCACTTACAAAAATTGGATGCACCCAGTGGAACAGCCTTAGAGCTTTGTGAACAAACATTAAAATATAATAAGCGGTATTTAGATTGGAGCTTACATGCGGATAACTCCCACACCATTCCTGTAAAAGCAATACGCCAAGCCGATATCACCGGAACACATCAAGTATTGTACCAATCAGCAGCCGATCGTGTTGAGTTGAGGCACCATGCCTTTAACCGCAACGGATTTATTTATGGGGCCCTGTGCGCTGCCGAATTTGTATTGCAGCACAATGGGCTTTTAACCATGGATGATATGTGGCCCGATGTCTGATGGCTGGTATAAGGTTTTAGATGATCCAGAAATCTGGAAGCCCTTTTTTCCGCATGTATTTTGGGTAAAAAATAAAAAAATAGTTTTAATTAAAGGTGCGTCTCAATGGTTTGCATTTAATGATGCCTGTCCCCATAATGGTGCTTCGTTATCAAGGGGAATGTGCCATACCGACCATTCCATAACATGCCCATTGCACCGCTACAGATTTAGTTTAATAAATGGTAAAACTATTTCAGGATCTGCCTGTGCCTTAAATTTGTATGCACTTGAAATACGACATAACAGTATTTATGTTTTTATTTCCTGAGTTAAGGGCGTAATTGTA
>Ga0255099_1000197_pt1 | contig 24729 bp, 26 predicted proteins | sample Colum_Colum_RepA_2_FD_188451 | JGI IMG/M metagenome (GOLD analysis project Ga0255099, IMG submission 188451) | Freshwater microbial communities from Columbia River, Oregon, United States - Colum_Colum_RepA_8d | ecosystem: Environmental > Aquatic > Freshwater > River | place: USA: Oregon...
GGGGCAGGCTTGTCGGCTTCATGGCAGACCAGGTAGGCGATCGCGGCACCGACCACGGCGCCACCGGCGAGCGCGCCGGTTTCGTCGGTATCAGCCCCTGCGGCAACCACACCAGCGCCGGCAGCAGCACCGACGATCGGGCACAGCACGTCACCCGGCTTGATTTTTTGGCCGCCGCAGCCCGCCATCGCGAGGCCGAGGCACAGTACGAGTCCAGTCTTTAATTGGCGGTTCATTGGCGAACGTTCCTTTGTTTGATTCATTAAAGCGAGACGCACCCGTTGCGTGATTGCAACGGCGATAGCCCTCTCCGGCCGGAGCATAAGGCTTTTAACATACATCGCCAAGCCTTTGAGCGGGCTTTAGTTCAGGGAATTGCGCTCGGACAAGCTTGGCCAGAGGCAGTAGCCCGTGGGCTTTTCACCACAGCCGCCTAGCCGAGGGCTGTGAGGAGTTCGCGATAGCGGGCCGGATCGGTGCTTTTTAGGGTTTTCGCGACCAGTCGCCGCACCGGCTGCAGCTCGGTCTCGGCCAGCACCTGCTTGACCTCGAGCAGCAGCGACGGATGCACGCTGAACGCGCGCAGGCCCAGGCCCAGCAACAGGCGCGTATAGCGGACGTCGCCGGCCATCTCGCCACACATGGCGATGGGGCAGTCGGCCGCATCGGCATGCCGGATGGCCAGTTCAATCAAGCGCAGCACGCCTGGATTCAGCGGGTCATAGAGATAGCTGACCTCTTCATTAACGCGGTCGATCGCCACCGCGTACTGAATGAGGTCGTTGGTGCCGATGGACAAGAAGTCGAGCGCGCGGGCAAAGCCGTCGGCAAACATCACTGCCGCCGGCACTTCGAGCATCCCGCCGATCGGCATCGCCGGGTCGTGCGGCACTCCGAGGCGGGTGAACTCGGCCTGGATGCCCCGAATGAGGTGCGTGACCTGCGCCGCCTCGTCCAGATCCGACAGCATGGGAATCATGAGGCGCACCTGACCCAGCGCCGAAGCCCGCACGATCGCGCGCAACTGCGGCACCAGCAGTTCGGGTTCTTTCAAACCCAGCCGGACGGCCCGCATCCCCAGCGCCGGATTAACCGTATTGGCGCGGGACGACGACACGCCGGCGCCGGTTTGCTTGTCGGCGCCGATGTCCATGGTGCGAATGGTCACCGGCTGCTGGCGGAACGCCTCGACCAGGCGCCCGTACACGGCCAGATGCTCTTCTTCCGAGGGCGGATCGAGACGGTTCATGTACAGGAATTCGGTGCGATAAAGCCCGACGCCGCGCGCGCCGGAAGCCTTGGCCAGTTCGAAATCGCTCTCCAGATCGACATTGGCCAGCAGTTCGATCGGCACGCCGTCGGCGGTCATCGCCGGCGCCCGCTTCAGGCGGGCCAGACGGCTGACTTTCTTTTGTCGTTCGTCCCGTCGCGCCCGGTAATGCTCGAGGATGCGCTGGTCGGCATCGCCCAGCACCAGACCTTCATCGCCATCGACGATCAGGGCCTCACCTTCGCGCAAATAGCGCCGCGCGTGCGGCACCCCGACCACGCCCGGCAGCCCAAGGCTGCGCGCGATGATCGCGGTATGCGAGGTTGGTCCGCCGTATTCGGTAATGAAGCCCGCGATGCCGTGCTGTTGCATCAGCAGGGCATCTGCCGGCGAGAGGTCGTCGGCGATCAGAATCAGGCCTTCCAGATTGGCTTCACCGCCCTCGTGGCGCGCCGGTGCGTGATTCAACAGGGCCCGCAGCACACGATTAAAGACATGGTCGACGTCGTCGCGACGGGTGCGCAGGTAGGCGTCGTCCATGCTGTCGAAGACGCTGATCAGGGCGTCCCGCTGCAGCTTCAGCGCCCACTCGGCGTTGCAGCCGCGCTCGTGCATCAGCCGTTTGGGTTCTTCGGTGAGGTGCGGGTCATCCAGCATCAACAGATGCGCATCGATGAAGGCCACGATATCGCTGGGGGTATGCGCCGGAATGCGCTCGCGCATCGCCCGCAGGCCTTGCCGCGATTCCTCCACCGCGCTGTCGAGGCGGGCCAGTTCCAGCGGGAGCTCGGCGGCACTGACGGTGTATTCCACGACCTCCAGCGTGTCACGCTGGACGATGTGAGCGGCACCCAGCGCGATGCCGCGGGAAATCCCTTTGCCGTGGAGTGCGATGGTCATTCAGCTTCGCCGAAGCGTCCTTCGATAAGTTCCAGCAAAGCCGACATGGCTTCGGTCTCGTCTTGACCCTTGGTCGCAAGCTCGAGTTCCGCGCCCTGCGCGGCGGCCAGCATCATCAGGCCCATGATGCTTTTGCCGTTGACCCGGTTCCCGGCTTTCACCACCGAGATCTCACAGGCAAAGCGCGATGCGGTCTGCACAAATTTGGCGGCCGCCCGCGCGTGCAGGCCAAGCCGGTTGGGAATCGTCACATTTTGGGTAGGCATGGAAGGTCTCAGCTGTCGCGATGGGTCGCGACCACGTGGCGCAAACTGCGGAAATGCGTGGCGAGTTTTTCGGCCACATACACGGAACGATGCCGGCCACCGGTGCAGCCGATGGCGATCGTCAGGTAACTACGATTGTCGGCCTCGAAGCGGGGAATCCACTTCTCGAGGAACGACACCAGATTGGCCACCATTTCGCGCACCTGCTCGCTAGTGTCGAGAAAGCTGCAGACCGCCTCGTCGCGGCCGGTCAGCCGACGCAGTTCGGGATCCCAGTGCGGGTTCGGCAGGCAGCGCACGTCAAACACAAAATCGGCGTCCGGTGGCACCCCGTTCTTGTAGCCGAAGGAGCAGAACTGCAGCGCGATCTCGCGGGTATCCCGGCGCGTGATGCGCTCGATTAGCTGGGTGCGGAAGCGATGGATGTGGGTGTGCGTGGTGTCGATGCGCAAGTCGGCGCGGGTAATGATGGGCTCCAGCAGGCCGCGCTCCTGCGCAATCGCCTCGTGCAACGGCAGCCGCGTGCTGGACAGCGGGTGCCGGCGGCGGGTTTCGCTGAAGCGCTGAATCAAGGCCTCGTCGGAGGCTTCGATGAATACCAGCTCCACCGCCAGCGAGGCGGTGCGCAGCTGGTCGAGGATATCGGGCAGTTGCGCCAGATCGTCTTCGCGATTGCGGGCGTCGATGCCGACCGCCACCTGCCGGTAGTGCGGCAGATCGCCCTCGCTGATAAAGCGCGCGAACTCCGCCAGAAAACCGGCTGGCAGGTTATCGACGCAGTAGAAGCCGGCGTCTTCCAGTGCGTGCAAAGCGGTGGTTTTGCCAGCGCCGGACATCCCGGAAACCAGAATGAAACGGCGCTCGCTCATCGGGGCAGAATTACGCCTAGGACTGGTGACGCGCGGCGGTCACTTCGCGCGCGTGCGTATCGGTCAGCTTTTCCTTGTGCTTGCGCACCTGGCGGTCGAGTTTGTCGATCAGCAGATCGATCGCGGCGTACATGTCGTCGTGCTCACTCTCGGCGTGCAGGTTATTGCCCGCGACGTGGACGGTGGCTTCGACTTTCTGCAACTGACGCTCCACGCCCAGCACCACGTGAATATCCATCACGTGGTCGAAGTGGCGTTCGATGCGCTTCATCTTGTTGCGGATGTAATCCTGGAGCGCGGTGGAGAGTTCAACGTGGTGGCCGGAGATATTGATTTGCATGGCGGTGTTTCCTTCAGATTAAAAGGATTCGGCTGCCGGCCTCGTAGCCGCTGAAGTCAGTATAGCCACGCGGCGGCGTCATCCCAGCCTTTTTCGTTCGTTGGACGGTGGAATCTGCATGGCCTCGCGATACTTCGCCACCGTTCGGCGCGCGACGTTGATGCCCTGATCGCCCAGAATCTCGGCGAGCTTGCTGTCGCTCAGCGGTTTGTCGGGCGCCTCGGCCGCCACCAGCTTCTTGATCACGGCGCGAATCGCCGTCGACGAGGCCTCGCCCCCCATGCTGGTGCTGACGTGACTGGAGAAAAAATACTTCAGCTCGAACACGCCGCGCGGCGTGTGCATGTATTTGCGGCTGGTGACCCGCGAGATGGTCGATTCGTGCATTTCCAGCACTTCGGCAATGTCATGCAGCACCAGCGGCTTCATGGCTTCTTCGCCCAGATCCAGAAACGCGCGCTGCCGCTCGACGATCGCAGCGGCCACTTTCAGCAGGGTCTCGCTGCGACTTTGCAGGCTTTTAATGAACCACTTGGCTTCCTGCAGGTGGGTGCGCAGCGAATTATTGGTGGCGCTGTTGTCGGCGCGGCGAATCATGCTGGCGTAGTAGGGATTGACCCGCACGTGCGGCACGGAGTCGGGATTGAGTTCCACCTTCCAGCGCCCGCGGACCTTGCGCACAAACACATCCGGCACCAGATATTCCGGCGGCTTCTCGCTAAAGCGCGAGCCGGGGCGCGGATTGAGCGACTGGATGAGCGTCATGACCTCGCGCAGCTCGTCCTGGCCGAGCTTCATCTTGCGCATGACCTGGTTGAACTCGCGGTTGCCCAGCGCGTTGAGGTGAAATTCGCAGAGTTTCTGGGCTTCGGGCAGCCACGGCGTATCGGCGTCCAGTTCCCGCAATTGCAGCAGCAGGCATTCGCGCAGGTCGCGGGCCGCCACGCCGGCCGGGTCCAGCGCCTGCACCTGCTTCAGCATGGCTTCGATTTCTTCCTCGTCGACCTCGATGCCGCCGCTGCGCACGACTTCGAGAATCTCCTCCACGCTGATTTCGAGGTAGCCATGGTCGCCCAGCGCATCGATGATGGCGGTGGCGATCAGCCGGTCAAGTTCGGAAATCGGCAGCAGATTGAGCTGCCAGAGCAGATGATCACGCAGCGAACCTGCGCTGCCGTGGATGTTCTCGAATTCGCCCGAGCCTTCTTCGCCACTGCTGCCCGGCCCGCTGGCCGACAGCGTGTTGTCGAAAACCTCGTCCCAGTCGCTGTCGACGGGCAATTCCTCGGGGATGTCGTCGGTGGTCGAGGGCGCGACATAGTCTTCCACGCTCTCGCCGCCGGCTTCGGCGGCCTCACCCTCATAACCCGCGCTGTCATCGGTGCCCGGCAGATTGGGCGCCTCGGCGGTGTAGTCGAAGGTCTGGGCCTCGTCCTCGTCCAGCTCCAGCATCATGTTGGAGTCCAGCACCTGCTGGATCTCCATCTCAAGCTCCATCGACGACAGCTGCAACAGCCTGATCGCCTGCTGCAGCTGCGGCGTCATGGTCAGCTGCTGGCCTAGCTTGAGCTGCAGGGATTGCTTCATGCGCGGGCGAAAATCAGGTGCAAGGGTTTGGGCTCGGGTGTTGAGTTTGAGTCTAGCGCATTCTCCGGAAGGCCCCGTCCGGCGCTACATGGTGAAGTCTTCACCGAGATAGACGGCGCGTACGTGTTCGTCCTCGAGAATATGGCCCGGCGTGCCTTCGGCGATGATGCGGCCGTCGTTCACGATGTAGGCCCGGTCGCAGATGCTGAGGGTTTCACGCACGTTGTGGTCGGTAATGAGCACGCCGATGCCGATCTGGCTGAGGTGTTTGATGATCCGCCGGATATCGCCGACCGAAATGGGGTCGACGCCCGCGAAGGGCTCGTCCAGCAGCACGAAACGCGGCTCTGAGGCCAGCGCGCGGGCAATCTCGACCCGCCGCCGCTCGCCGCCGGATAGGGACATGCCCAGATTCTTGCGGATGTGCGAGACGTGGAACTCCTGCAGCAGTTCCTCCAGCCGTTGCTGACGGCGCACCGCGCTCATCTGCGGCATGGTCTCGAGCACCGCGGCGATGTTTTCTTCCACCGTCAGCTTGCGAAAGACCGAGGCCTCCTGCGGCAGATAGCCCAGACCGCGCCGCGCGCGCTGGTCCATGGGCAGGCCGGAGAGGTCTTCCTTCTCCAGAAACACCGACCCGCCTTCCTGCGGCACGAGCCCGATGATCATGTAGAAGCTGGTGGTCTTGCCGGCGCCGTTGGGACCGAGAAGGCCCACCACCTCACCGCTGCTGACCGACAGGCTGACGTCTTTGACGACCTGCCGCGACTTGTAGGCCTTGAACAAATGCTGGACGGCGAGCGTGCTCATGGCGCGGGCTTGGTTTTCGGCGGAATGATGACCTTGATCCGCCCGGGCGGCTTGCCGTCCGTTTTCTTGCCGGCTGCCGGCAGCGGGTCGCCACGCCCGGTGATGATGCTGCGCGCGGTGTCGTAGTTGATCCGGTAGCCCTCAAACAGGCGCTCGCCCTGCTTGAGCTGCGCGTCCTTGATCAGGATGAGCTGGTTTTTCTTGGCGTGATATTCGACCTGCAGGGCCTGGCCTTCGATGTCTTCCTTGCCGCCATCCGGGGTCTGCCGGAAGTAGGCCGGGCGACCGTCGACAAAGACGTCTTCGAGCTGACGGTTGTCATCAAACGTGGCGCGCAGCCGGTCGCCGGTCATGCGGATCGAGCCCTGGGTGACGATCACATTGCCGATGTAGTTGGTGGTGCCGGCCTGGTCGTCCATCTCGGCGAAGTCGGCCTGGATTTCGACCGGCTGGTCCGGATCGCTGGACAGCGCCCACGCGCTACTCGCCAGCAGCAGCAGGCCCAAACCCAGCGCGGTATGTTTAATGGCGTTCAATGCGGCTTCTTACCCGTTCGCGCAGTTCAATGCGATGGTGCCCGAAATTCGCGCGAAATCCTTTAGTTTTGGTCACGCTGTTAAAACTCTTGATAGTCGCCGCATTGTCGGTCTCGGCGTATTGCACGTTGGGGAAGACCCGCAGTTCGGAGGTCAGGATTTCAAATTCGCGTTCGCCGGCGTCGTTCAGGCGCCAGATCTCGACCCGCCCGTGCAGCACCACCAAATCGGTATTCGCTTTCAGCGAGCCGCGCTCGGCGATGACCTGCCAAGGGCTTTCCTCCTCATTGTAGATTTCCATTCTTGGGCGGGCCAACTCGGTCGAGTTGTCATCCGGGTAGTGGTAGACCTCGTCGGCCATCAACACGTTCTGCAGGTCACCGTTGCGGTCCATGGTGTGGCGAACCATGTCGATCAGGTAGTAGTCCGGCGCATGGCGCCGCGCGGCCGGCAGCGACGGCTCACCCCGGGTCAGGACCTGCCACAGCCAGAAGCTCGCCGCGCTGAGCAGCAGGGTCAGCAGCGCAACGCCGCCGGCCCGGCCCAGATCCAGCGGCTGCCGGAGCATCAGCACTGTCCGCCGTAGCGCGCGTACTGCGCGGCGAGCAGGCCTTGCGCAGCCAGGATGAACTCACAAATTTCACGCACCGCACCGGCGCCGCCGGGCGCCGCGGTACGCCAGCGCGCTGCCGCCACACACTGCGGATGGCCGTCGGCCACGGTGACCGGCAGGCCGACTTTACGCAGCACCGGCAGATCGGGCAGGTCGTCGCCCACATAGCAGATCTCGTCTTCGGCGATGCCAAGACGACTGCAGAGGTCGGCCAGCGCGACGAGTTTGTCGCGCTGGCCCTGATAAACAAACTCAATGCCAAGCTCGGCCATGCGCGCCGCGACGACCGCCGACTGCCGGCCGGTAATCACCGCCACCGCCAGCCCACTCTCGCGCAGCATCACCAGGCCGTGACCGTCGCGCACGTGGAAGACCTTAAGCTCCTCGCCCGCCGGGCCCAGAATCAGCTGGCCGTTGGTCATGACGCCGTCGACATCGAACACCACCAGACGCACCCGGGCTGCCAGCGCCGTCAGCGCGGCGTCGCTCACATCACCCTCGCTTTCAGCAGGTCGTGCATGTTGAGCACGCCCTCCAGCCGGCCCGCATCGTCGGTGACCAGCAGCGCGTTGATTTTCTTTTCCTGCATGACGGCCAAGGCCTCGGCGGCCAGCGTGTTGGCGCGGATGGTCTTGCTCTGGCGGGTCATGAACTGGCTGACCGGCAGGTTCAGCACATCGGTCGCGCCATGGTCCAGCACCCGCCGCAGGTCGCCATCGGTGAAGATGCCGGCGACCTGACTGTTCGCGTCGACAATCGCGGTCAGGCCGAGGCCTTTGCGGGTCATTTCCAGCAGCGCGTCACGCAAGGGGGTGTCGGGGCTGACCTGCGGCATGCGGGGGCCGGTGTGCATCAGATCGTCGATCTTGAGCAGCAGGCGCCGACCCAGCGCGCCGCCCGGATGCGAGCGGGCAAAGTCTTCCTGGGTAAAGCCGCGCGCTTCGAGCAGGGCCACCGCTAGCGCGTCACCCATGGCCAGCGCCGCCGTGGTGCTGGAGGTAGGGGCGAGTCCCAAAGGGCAGGCTTCCTGCGCCACGCCTACGTTCAAATGCACGGTGGCCGCGGTCGCAAGGGTAGAGTCGGGATTGCCGGTCATCGCGACCAGCGGCACGCCAATTCGGCGCAGCAGCGGGACCAGCACGGTCAGTTCGTCGGTTTCGCCAGAGTTGGACAGCGCCAGCACCACGTCTTCGGGCTTGATCATGCCCATATCGCCGTGGCTGGCCTCGCCCGGATGGACGAAGAAAGCAGGGGTGCCGGTACTCGCCAGCGTCGCCGCTATTTTGCCGCCGATGTGGCCCGACTTGCCCATGCCCAGCACCACCACCCGTCCGCTACAGGCCAGCAGATGGCCGGCGGCCGCGACAAAGGCGCCGTCGATGCGAGGAATGAGGTCGGTGATCGCGCGCGCCTCGGTCTCAAGGACTGCCCGGGCGAGCTTGCGGAGCTTGTCGGCTTCGGTGGGATCCACGTCGTTAAGGAACCTGTTTGCGCGATGAGCGAGGGCCGGGATACGCACGCCAACGCGTGGCTGACAACTCGGTTGAGGCACCGGCCGCAGGCGGCGCAAAAACGATGGATCGCAGCGGGGTGGGCACGGGCCGTATTCGACCGGATTACATTATCTTCTGCAAGCCGCGGGCCATACTGAGCCAAACCCCGGCATTCCCTGACGCTGGCAACCCACGGAGCCCCGAATGAAAGCGATGCTACTGGCAGCCGGCCGCGGTGAGCGACTGCGACCCCTGACCGACCAGCGACCCAAACCCCTGCTGGAGGTCGGCGGCAAGGCGCTGATCGTCTGGCAGCTGGAAAATCTGCGGCGCGCAGGCGTGACGGAGGTGGTGGTCAATCTGGCCTGGCTGGGCGAGCAAATCGAACAGCTGCTGGGTGATGGCAGCCGCTGGGGCCTGCGCGTGCAGTATTCACCCGAACCGCCAGCGGCACTGGAAACCGCGGGCGGCATCCGTCAGGCGCTCGCGCTGCTGGGCGATGCGCCCTTCATCCTCGCCAACGCCGATGTGTGGACCCGCTTCGATTTCTCAACGCTGCCGGCGGCGCCAGACGGCCTCGCGTACCTGGTGCTGGTGCCCAATCCCGAGCATCACCCGCAGGGCGATTTCGCGCTGGAGGCGGGTCAGGTGAATGACCACGGCAGCCCGCGCTTTACCTACGCCGGTGTCGGCGTTTTCAGCCCGAAGCTGTTCGCGGCCATCGCGCCGGGCGCACGCGCGCCGCTGGCGCCGCTGCTGCGGGCGGCGATGGCGAGGGGGGAAGTGAGCGGTGAAGTTTTCGACGGTGCGTGGATTGATGTTGGCACCGTGCTGCGCCTCGAGATGGCGAATCTGGCCGCCGCCGCGCTCGCTGATTCTGGCGCTCCCGGCGGCGCGAACTTATAAATCAATGGTTTATTTACATTATCTGGCTTTTTTGATTATGCTTCGGACCTAAGCCCCTAATCTTCATCCTGATGACTTCAGCGTCTGTCGTTTTGTTGCGCCCACGCAATTGCGCTAGGTGGCGGTCCAGCGGTAAATAGCCGCTCCCGTCGAAGAGGACAGACCCCTCAAGGCTCTCATGTTTCGCGGAATTGCCCCTCACAACGCCACCGGACGGCGCGCCATCGGGCTCTTGCTAGCCCTGCTTCTTGGTGCGATCTGGCCGGCCTATGCGCGCCCTGTTACCGCCCCCGCTCTGCGGGTGGTGGTGCTGCCCAATGGATCTTCTTCGCTACACACCGCGCAGGCCGCCAGGCTGCTGGAAGACTTCGCCGCCAGCGAGGGTCGCAAACTGCATTGGTCGGTGGCGACGCATCCGGCCGAACTCTACGCCCGGCTGACCACCGACCAGACCGATCTGGTGGTGGGCACCCTGCCGCAGGAACTGGCCGTAAAACCCGAGCTCGCCGCCACCAGCGTGGTGGCTACCGAACGCTACGTGGTTGTCGGTCGGCGCAGTTTTCAGGCTAGAAACCCGCTGGAATTGCGTCACGCCCGGCTCGCCATGTCCTCACGCGCGCCGCTCTGGGACTACTTCAACGCGCTCGCACGCATCGTGCCCGGACTTGAGTTCAGCGGTCCCAAACGCAACCTCAGTCGCGGCGAAGCGCTGCAACTGGTGGCCGACGACAAGGCGGATGTGGCGGTGGTCGCGCTGGGCAGCGAAACCGGCTGGCTCGGCGCTGAGCTTGGACTTGAAGTGCTGTTTGATCTGACCGGCAGTGAGCCGGTCGAGTGGTATGTCCGCCGTAGCGATGACCCGCTGCGGCAACGCCTGAACGCCTTCATCGACCGCTTCCACACCGCCTATCTCGAACCCACGGCCGCCCCGCGCGATTTCTCGGCCATCCGCCGAAGCGGCGTCTTGCGCGTGATCACCCGCGTCGAGCGTCCCAACTACTTTATTGAAGACGGCCGGCCGCAGGGCTTCGAGTACGAAATTGCCCGCGCCTTCGCCGACCGCCATGACCTGCGGCTGGAAGTGCTGGTGGCGCGCGATGACGAACAAATGCGCGACTGGCTGCGCCAGGGCATGGGCGATCTGATCACCGCCCGTCTCACCCCCGGCACCGAAGAAAGCGCTGCGAATTTCAAAGCCTCGCGGCACTATCACTACACGGCCTACACCACCCTGAGTCGGCCGGAGTCGCTGCCGCGCACGGCGACCGAACTGGCCGGCCGACGGATTGCGGTGACGGAAGACTCGCCGGAGTGGCGCGCGCTGCAAAGCATGGACGCCGGCGCGCCGCGCCCCGCGCTGGTGGGCGTGAACGCCAGCATTGCCCGCGCCACGCTGTTCAAACAGGTCGCGGCCGGCTTGCTGGATGCGACGGTGGTGGCGGGTGACGACGTTGCCAGCGTGCTGGCCCGTTATCCGACGCTGGCCGCCGGGCTCTCGATTCCGCATCGCTATGACTATCGCTGGCTCGCGCGCCGCGACGACCCCCGCCTGCTCGACGCGGTCGACCAGTTTCTGGGCAGCGCGCAGACCGACGGGCTCGAAACCATGCTGGCCGCGCGCTACTTCGACAGTCCGCGCAAATCCGGCCCCGCCAGCGAGCGCGACACCCGGCTCTCGCCCTTCGACCCCATCGTGCAGCGCTATGCCGAACGCTACGGCTTTGACTGGCGGTTGATTGCGGCCCAGATGTATCAGGAGAGCCTGTTCGATCCGGGCGCTATCTCGCGCAGCGGCGCCATCGGGCTGATGCAAATCCTGCCGGCCACGGCCGAAGCGCTGGGCTTTGATAACGTCAAACGGCCGGAATCGGCGATCCACGCCGGCGTGAAATACCTCTACACGCTGCGCAACGAGTTTGACGAGAAAGTGCCGGTGGGCGAACGCACCTGGTTTGCGCTGGCGGCGTACAACCTCGGCTCACCGCGGGTAGAAAAGGCCCGCGCGCTTGCCGGCCAGATGGGGCTAGACCCCAACCGTTGGTCCGGCAATGTCGAGAACGCCATGCGGGTGCTGGCGCGACAGGCAGCCAACGGGGGGGACTCGCGCTACGGTCAGGCCCTGATCTACGTGCGCTCCATCCAGCTGCTCTATGGCGGCTACCGCAACCTGCTGGCAGTCTCCGGTGCGCCGCGGAGCGGCTCGGGCGTGCCGTCCGCCTGATTCCTCAGGCCGCGTAGCGCGTGGGGTCGGCGAGACCGGCCTGTCTGAAGCCTTCGGCCCGCAGGCGACAGGCGTCACAGCGGCCGCAGGCCAAGCCCTCGTCGGTCGCCTGATAGCAGGACACCGTCAGGCTGTAGTCGAGTTGCAGCGAATGCCCCAGGGCGATGATGCCGGCCTTCGACAACTGCATCAGCGGCGTGACCAGCCGCAGCGGCTGACCCTCAACCCCGCGCTTGGTCGCGAGCCCCGCCAGTTGCTGAAACGCCTCAATAAACGCCGGCCGACAGTCCGGATAGCCCGAATAGTCCACCGCGTTCACGCCGAGATGAATTTCGTCGGCCGCCAACACTTCGGCCCAGGCCAGCGCGAGCGCCAGCAGCACGGTGTTGCGCGCCGGCACATAGGTCACGGGGATTTCACTGGACGGGGTTTCGGGCACCTTGATGGTCGGATCGGTCAGAGCCGATCCGCCAAACTGTCCCAAATCGACACTGGCCAGCCGGTGCTCACGCGCGCCCAGCGCGGCGGCGATGCGGCGGGCGGCGGCAATTTCGGCGGCGTGACGCTGGCCGTAGTGCACGCTCAACGCATAACACTCGCGCCCCTCGGCGCGCGCGGCGGCCAGTACGGTGCTGGAATCGAGCCCGCCGGACAGCAAAATCACCGCACGCGGTGCGCTCACCGGCAGGCCGCCCTAGCGCGGCTTGCCGGCTTTGATTTGCGCCAGGCGCTCTTCGGCCAAGCGCGCGGCTGAGGACCCGGGGTATTGCTGGACCAGTGCCTTCAGCGTGGCGCTGGCCTCGGCAGCCTTGCCCAGCTTGTCGTAGCTGTAGCCGGTCTTCAGCATCGCGTGCGACAGCTTCTTGCTGCCCGGGTACTGGGTCAGCATTTTCTGGTATTCGGCGATCGCCGGGGCGTACTGGCCTTTGGCGTAGTAAGCCTCGGCCAGCCAGTACTGGGCGTTATCGCCATATTGGCTGGCGGGATGCTGGGCCTGAAACGCGGTGAAGGCAGCAATTGCCTTGTCGTAGTCGCCGGCGCGCAACAGCGCAAAGGCGTCGCGGTAAGCGGCCTCGGAGGTGGCGTCGTCGGCTGCGGCAACCGGCGGCGGCGCGGGCGGGGTTTCGGGCACTGGCGGCATGCCCGCATCGGGCGGCGTGGCGGGCAGCGCCGGCGCCTGGCCCATGCCGGCGGTCGGCTCACCGGCCACGGGCGGCACGGCGGGCGCGTCAACGGCCGGTGGGGTCGGCGTATCGGTGGCGACCAGTGCGCCGTTCGCTTCGGTCTCGACCTGCAGGGACGACTCGGGGGCCGGCGTGCCGGCCACCGTCCCCGGCGCCGCGGGCGTCAGGGTAGGCAGCGGGGCTACCCCACCCGCGGCGGTCTGGCCGGCCTGCAGGCGCCGATCGAGGTCCGTGTACGCGCTGGTCTGCTGGCGGCGCAGCTGTTCTAACTCGTAGCTCTGATTTTCGACCTGACCGCGCAAGGCTTGCACCTCGCGCTTCAGGCTGTCGATTTCACGCATCAGCTGCAGCACGCCGGCATTCGAGGCCGCCGGATCTGCCTTGGCGGCAGGCGCGGCGGTCTTGACCATGATGCGGTTGGGGCTGGTATCCATGGCCTGAGCCAACGCGGCCTCGGCCGTCCCCAGCGTGCCGCCCAGCGCGGCGATGACAAGCAGGCTTTTCATGAGTGCTTTCTCTCCGCCGCGCAGTGCGAGCAGGGCTTACTGCTGATAGACGATTTCGGCGCGACGGTTCTGGCCATAGGACTGCTCGTCATGGCCTTCGACCACCGGGCGTTCCTCGCCATAGCTGACGGTCTTCACCTGACCCGCGGTCGCCCCCAACAGCACCAGCTGGCGCCGCAGGGACAGCGCGCGGCGTTCGCCGAGCGCCAGGTTGTACTCGCGCGAGCCGCGTTCGTCGGAATGACCTTCCAGCGTCACGGTCGTCTGCGGGTGGCTGGCGAGGTAGCTGGCATGCGCCTGCACCACGCTTTCAAAGTCGGCGCGGACGTCGCTGCTGTCGTAGTCGAAGTAAATAACGCGCACCGCCAGCGGGCTGTTGGGGTCATTCAATTCGGCGGCGCCGGCACCGCTGCCGTCGCCGACACCTTTGCTGCGGGCCGCGTCGATATCGCTCATTTCGCCGTTGCTGAGCCCGCGATTTTCGATCGCAGCGCCCGAAGCCGGCTTCTTGTTCAGGCTGGAGCACCCCGTGGCAACGAGCACCGCTGCGAGCAGCAGGGTGGTTTTCAGGATGGCTCTTGTCATGACTGTCTCCTATTTCGCTTGATTACCAAATCACTGCCCGCCGGCGACTGCCGGCGGCATACGGATGCTATTGACGGAGCGGGCCCCACGCGGGTTCCCGCACTTCGCCCTGCTGGAGCGCGAGGCGCTGCTTGATTGAGCCGTCGACCGAGACCGCGGCCAGTTCGGTGCCGCGTCCGGCCATTGTGGCATAGATGATCATGCTGCCGTTGGGGGCAAAGCTGGGCGATTCGTCCAGATTGGAGCCGGTCAGGTTGCGGCTGCTGCCGGTCTTCAAATCAAGCAGCGCGATGCGATAGCCCGAGCCGCCGTTGACCATCACCAGCGACTGCCCATCGGGCGAATAGCTGGCGCGGGAGTTGTAGTTGCCCATGTTGAAGGTCACGCGCCGCGCTTCACCGCCGCTGGGCGCCACCTTGTAAATCTGCGGCCCGCCGCTGCGGTCGGAGGTAAACACGATCGCGCTGCCGTCGGGTGCCCACGCGGCCTCGGTATCAATGGCTTCATGGGTGGTGATGCGGGTCTGCTGCCCGGAGGCGATGTCGACCACGTAAATGTCCGGGTTGCCGTCCTGCGAGCGGGTCACCGCCAGGCGCTGGCCGTCCGGCGCAAAGGCCGGCGCGCTGTTGATGCCGGCGCCCGACACGACCTTTCTACGTTGACCGCTGCGCACGTCCTGCACGTAGATGGCCGAGTTCCGCTCTTCAAACGACACATAGGCCAGCCGGTTGCCGTCCGGCGACCAGGCCGGCGACATCAAGGGCTGGGGCGATTCCAGAATGGTCTTCGCGTCGTAGCCGTCGGCGTCGGCAATCTGCAGGCGATAGGTGCTGTTCTTGGCGTCGCGTCGGGCGACCGTCACATAAGCAACCCGCGTGGCGAAGGCGCCGGGCACGTTGAGCAGGGTCTTGTAGATGATGTCGCTGATCTGGTGCGCGGTCAGGCGCAGCGCGTTGGCCGCTGCCGGGATCTGGAAACCCGCCAGCTGCTTGCCGGTAAACGCATCGAGCAGACGAAACTCAACCAGATAGCCGCCGTCGCCGCTGGCCGTGATGCGCCCGATGACAAGGTTGTCCATGCCCACCGCGCGCCATTCCTTCAGATTGACCTGCGTCGGGTCCGACGGTTTGGACGGCAGATCGTTGCGCGGCATGGGATTGAAGCGCCCGCTGCGGGTAAGGTCGCTCGACACCACCTGCGCGATGTCGGTGGGCATCGGCGCGCCGGCCCACTCGAAAGGCACGATGGCAATCGGCAGCGCGCCTTCCACGCCCTGCGTGATCCGGATCACCAGCGGTCCGCCGGCACTCTGGGCGTGAGCCGTGAGACAGGCCAGAGACAGAACAAGACTTGTAAGCCACTTCATTAGTTGAGTCCCGACGGGTCGAATTCGAACTGGATGTCTTTCATCTGCTGGAACAGGCGCGGATCGTCCGGCACCGGCAGGGGAGAGGCTTTGCGCACGGCGAGTTCAGCCTGACGATCAAAGGTGCTGTTGCCGCTGGATTTCACCACTCGCGCATCCACCACTTCACCGCCCGGGATCATGCGGACCAGCAAGGTACACTTCAATCCGCTTTTGATGTCCGGCGCGACAAAATTGCTGGAAACCTCGCGCAGGATGGCGGCCGTGTAGCGCGCGAGTTCCGACTGGTCAGCGCGCGACTGGTTGGCCGCCGCCAGTTCCGCCTCCTCGGAGGCAAGCTCGTCCGCCAAGGCCTTGGCTTCGGCCGCCTTACGCTTGGCTTCCGCGGCTTTCTTCGCGTCGTCGGCCTTCTTCTTCTCGTCAGCTTTCTTTTTCTCGTCGGCCTTTTTCTTGTCCTCGGCGTCGGCTTTCTTTTTGGCCTCTTCCTTCTTCGCTTCCTCGGCGACTTTTTTCTTCTCTTCTTCGCGCTTTGTCTGCTCGTCGAGCTTTTTCTTTTCCGCCAGCGCCTGCTGCTTTTCCTGCTCGACCTGCTGCTTCTCTTCCTGAATGCGCTGCTTCTCTTCTTCGAGCTTGCGGTTCTCGGCCTCTTTCTCGCGCTTCAGGCTTTCCTTTTCGGTCTTGAGCTTCTCCAGCGCCTGTTCTTCTTTTTCGCGGCGCTTTTCCGCTTCCTTGACCTTGCGCTCGGCTTCGCGCTGCTTGGCGGTCTCGGCGGACTTCAGTTTCTCTACTTCACGGGCCACCGCGTTGGGGTCGACCGCGGTCACGTTCATCACCTTGCCTTCGCCGGGCGGCATGGGTGCGGGCGTGCTGGTACTGAGGTCGATACCCACCACAAACACCAGCACGATCGCCGCGTGCAGGACCAACGAGTAGTAGAAGCCCCGACCCCGGCCGGTGCCGGTTTTTTCGGGGTTATTTTCGCGCGGGAGTTTTTTCACGGTAACGCTGAAGGAAGCCTATTTCTTGGCCGGCGGGTCGGTCATCAACCCGACATTGGACAGGCCCGCGGCCTGCATCAGGGCGAAGACTTCCACTACCCGGCCATAGTTCACGCCGGTGTCGCCGCGCACCATGAAAGGCGTGCCGGGTTTGTATTTGTTGACGCTGGCCAGCTTGGTCACCAGGTCGTTCTCATCAATGGGCTCATCAGGATTGCTGTTCAGGTCGCAAAAAATCTGGCCCTTGGCGTCGATGGTGACGATGACCGGTTCCTTGTCGCCCGGGTCCACCACCTGCGAACTCGCCTGCGGCAGTTCCACGTTCACGCTCTGGGTCACCAGCGGCGCGGTCACCATGAAGATGATCAGCAGCACCAGCGTGACGTCGATGTAAGGCACGACGTTCATCTCGGCCATCAGGCGCTTGCCGCGGCGCCCACCGCGTCGCATGACGCTGGCCATGGCTTAGACGTGCACCTGACGCTGGAGAATGGCGGAGAACTCTTCCAGGAAGATTTCGTAGCGGTTCGACAGGCGGTCGATTTCGCTCGAGAAGCGGTTGTAGAAAATCACCGCCGGAATCGCCGCGAACAGACCCATGGCGGTCGCCACCAGCGCTTCGGAAATACCCGGCGCCACCATCGCGAGCGTCGCCTGATGCGCGTTCGACAGACCGCGGAACGAATTCATGATGCCCCACACCGTGCCGAAGAGGCCGATGTACGGGCTGACCGAGCCGACGGTGGCCAGCATCGGCAGATTGCCTTCCAACGCTTCCAGTTCGCGGCTGAGCGCAATGCGCATCGCGCGCTGCGAGCCTTCCAGCACCATCTCCGGCGGCAGGCCCTCTTTCTTGCGCAGGCGGGCAAATTCCTTGAAGCCGGCCTCGAACATGCGCTGCGTGCCGTCGGCCGGCGCGCGCTGGTTCGATACCCGGTTGAAGAGTGCAGTTAGGTCCTCGGACGACCAGAACTGGTCTTCAAAATGTTGGGCCGCGCGCTTCGCCAGCAGCAGGTCGCGCCGCTTGGTGAACACCAGCGCCCACGAGGCCATCGACGCTGCCAGCAGCGCCAGCATCACGAACTTCACCAACAGGCTCGCGCCCATGATGAGACTCGCAATCGACATATCACTTTCCATTATTGATCCCCATGTAGATGGCTTCGGGCATGCGCTGGGGCTGCATGCGTTTGAAATTGACGCTGCCGACGCGAATATCGCCGGTACTCAACAGCGTGTCGTGCTGGTCGATCACGGTCTGACGAAACTCGACACTCGCCCAACCGCAGCGCTTTAACGCGCAGGTCGCAAACAGTTCGTCGTTGAAACGCGCCGGCCGCAGGAACTCGACGTTCGCACTGCGCACCACGAAGGCAATGCCGTGTTCGCGGGCAATGGCGCTCTGGTCAAAGCCGAGCGCGCGCAGCCACTCGGTGCGCGCGCGCTCCATGAACTTGATGTAGTTCGCGTGATAGACGATGCCGGCGGCGTCGGTATCTTCGTAGTACACCCGAATGGGCCAGCGAAACTCGGCGGTGCTCATCGCAGCCCGCCTTCGTCGAACAAATCCTGCGGGTGCATGGCGGACGGCGGCGGCGTCAGGCCGAAGTGGATCCAGGCCGAGCGCGTCGCCATGCGCCCGCGCGCGGTGCGCAGCATATAGCCCTGCTGGATCAGGAACGGCTCGACGACGTCTTCGATCGTGCCGCGCTCTTCGCCAATCGCTGCGGCCAGGCTGTCCACGCCCACCGGCCCGCCGTCGAACTTCTGCATGATGGTCAGCAGCAGGCGGCGGTCCATGGTGTCGAAACCGTTGGCGTCGACCGACAGCAAATCGAGCGCACGCGAGGCGACCTCGCCGGTCAGGCGGCCGTCGGCCTTCACTTCGGCAAAGTCTCGCGCCCGGCGCAGCAGGCGGTTGGCGATGCGCGGCGTGCCGCGCGCGCGGGTGGCAATTTCACGCGCGCCGTCGGCGTCTATAGCAACCCGCAGAATGCCCGCCGCGCGGGTCACGATGTGCGCCAGATCCTCGACCGAATAAAACTCCAGCCGCTGCACAATGCCAAAGCGGTCGCGCAGCGGCGAGGTCAAGAGGCCCGCCCGCGTCGTCGCGCCGACCAGCGTGAATGGCGGCAGGTCGAGCTTGATCGCGCGCGCCGCCGGGCCTTCGCCAATCATGATGTCGAGCTGAAAGTCTTCCATCGCCGGGTAGAGGATTTCCTCCACCACCGGGCTCAGGCGATGGATTTCATCGATGAACAGCACGTCGCGTGGTTCAAGATTGGTCAGCAGCGCGGCCAGATCGCCGGGCCGCTCCAGCACCGGGCCCGAGGTCTGGCGCAGGTTGACCTGCATTTCGTTGGCGAGGATGTTGGCCAGCGTGGTTTTACCCAGACCCGGCGGGCCGAAGATCAGCACGTGGTCCAGCGCTTCGGCGCGTTTGCGCGCGGCGCCGATGAAAATTTCCATCTGCTCGCGCACCACCGGCTGACCGACGTAGTCCGCCAGATGGCGCGGACGGATCTGTCCGTCGAGCGCGACTTCTTCGGCGCTCTGGCTGGGCGAGATCAGGCGGGTGTTCGACATGTCAGCTGGCGAATCGCATTGTGCCGACGGCGGATGAATCTGCGATGAACTGCGGCATTACGAACGCGCCAGCCCGCGCAGTACTTCGCGAATGATCGCGTCGTTGGCCTTGCCTTCGGTGTCGATGGCGTTGACCAGCCGGCTCGCCTCCTGCGGTTTGTAGCCCAGCGCAATCAAGCCGCTGACCGCATCCGCCACCGCATCGGTCGCGGGCGGTGCACCCGGCAGGCTGACGACCACCGCGCCGCTGACCGCCCAGTCGCTCACGCGGTCGCGCATTTCCACAATCAGACGCTCGGCGGTTTTTTTGCCGATGCCGGGCAGCGCGGTCAGGCGCGTTGCATCGCCCCGCTGCACGGCGCTTACAAATTCATCCACCTGCATGCCAGACAGCACCGCCAGCGCCATCTTCGCGCCCACGCCGCTGACTTTAAGCAGGCTCTGAAACAGCTCGCGCTCGGAGAGCGTCGCGAAGCCGTAAAGGCTTTGCGCGTCTTCGCGCACCACGAGGTGGGTGTGCAGGATGACTTCTACGTTCAGGTCGGGCAGCGCCCAGATGGTGGTCATGGGTGCATCGACTTCGTAGCCCACGCCGTGGCATTCCACCAGCAGACGCGGCGGACGTTTTTCGATCAGCAGACCGCGCAAGCGCCCGATCACAGCCAGCGCCCCGCACGTGCGCCGCGCGCGCCGGTGGCCGCAATGGCGGTCAGGCTTTGGCGGGTATGACCGTGGCACAGCGCCACCGCCAGCGCGTCGGACGCATCGGCCCGCAGCGTGCCCTGCATCGTCAACAGCACTTTCACCATGTGTTGCACCTGATCCTTGGTGGCGTGGCCGCGGCCAACCACCGCCTGTTTGATTTCGTTGGGCGAGTATTCGTGCACGGCGAGGTCGCACACCGCCGCCGCCACGATCGCCGCGCCGCGCGCCTGGCCCAGTTTGATGGCCGAATCCGCGTTGCGGTTCATAAAAATTTTCTCGATCGCCACTTCGTCTGGCCGGTGCTCGCGAATGACCGCCGACAGCCCGTCAAAGATCTCGCGCAGGCGCTCTGCCAGCGGCAGATCCGCCATGTCCACGCAGCCGCTGGCCACGTGCACGCTCTTGTTCTTCTCCATCGCCACCAGCCCGTAGCCGGTGACCCGCGAGCCGGGGTCGATGCCGAGGATGATCGTCATGGGGCGCGGCGCGCGATGGGGGTTTGGCGGCCGTGCCTGAACCATCGCGGCGCACGCGCCGCTCCTACAGGCGGTGCGTCCCCCTGTAGGAGCGGCCGGTCGGCCGCGATTGGGGGTTGACGCTCACACCGGAACCATCGCGGCGCGCGCGCCGCTCCTACAGGCGGTGCGTCCCTCTGTAGGAGCGGCCGGTCGGCCGCGATTGGGGGTTGACGCTCACGCCGGAACCATCGCGGCGCGCGCGCCGCTCCTACAGGCGGTGCGTCCCTCTGTAGGAGCGGCCGGTCGGCCGCGATTGGGGGTTGACGCTCACGCCGGAACCATCGCGGCGCACGCGCCGCCCCTACAGGCGGTGGTTCTTCGGGTTGGCGCGCAATGGGCGCGGCCTTATCGGTCAACGGCGACTCACGCATCGTTGTTGCCATACACCTGCCGCTTCTGCGCGGCGGAAAAGTCGAGCAGGCGCTTGATGGGCAGCGCGGCGCGGGCGGCGATTTTGGGATCAACGAAAATTTCATTCCCGCCGGTGCGCAGCGTGTGCGCCAGCTTGCGCAGGCCGTTCATGGCCATCCACGGGCAGTGCGCGCAGCTGCGGCAGGTGGCGCTGTTGCCGGCGGTGGGCGCCTCGATCAGCACCTTGTCCGGCGCGGCCTGCTGCATCTTGTAGAAAATGCCTCGGTCGGTGGCGACGATAAATTCCTTGGCCGGCAGGGTCTTCACCGCGTTGATGATCTGCGAGGTCGAGCCCACCACATGCGCCAGAGCAATGACCGACGGCGGCGACTCCGGATGCACCAGCACGCGGGCCTCGGGATGGGCGGCCATGAGTTCGGCCAGTTCGCGACCTTTGAACTCCTCGTGCACGATGCAGGCGCCGTTCCACAGCAGCATGTCGGCGCCGGTGTTGGCGCGGATGTAGTCGCCGAGGTAGCGGTCCGGCGCCCACAGGATTTTCTTGCCCTCAGCGTGCAGATGCCGCACCACATCCAGCGCGCTGCCGGAGGTCACCATCCAGTCCGCGCGGGCTTTTACCGCCGCGCTGGTATTGGCATACACCACCACCGTGCGGTCCGGGTGCTGGTCGCAGAAGGCCGCGAATTGATCCGCCGGGCAGCCCAGATCGAGCGAGCATTCGGCGCCCAGATCGGGCATCAGCACGCGCTTTTCGGGGTTCAGGATCTTCGCCGTCTCGCCCATGAAGCGCACGCCCGCCACCACCAGGGTTTGCGCCGGGTGCTCGTGGCCGAAGCGCGCCATATCCAGCGAGTCCGACACATAGCCGCCGGTTTCCTCGGCCAGCGCCTGCAGTTTGGCGTCGGTGTAGTAGTGGGCGACCAGCACCGCGTTCTCGCGGGCCAGCAAGTCGCGGATTTCGTCGCGCAGGCTGGCGTGTTCGGCATCATCCAGCCGCTCGCTTAAGGTCGGCGGTACGTGGAATACCGGCAGCGGCAGGTTAACAGTGTGGGCGATGGTGTCGGTGTTCATCAGGCGCGGCTCCGCAGTCGGTTGGAGACAAGAAGCGAGGCCGAGGCGAGGCCCGCAGCCTGCCACTCTACGCGCCGCCGGTCGGCGGCGATGGGGGTCTGCTGTGGGTACCTCGCGAATCGCGGCGCACGCGCCGCTCCTACAGGGGGGCGGCGGTCGTCCATTTGGTGCCCGTGCCAAGACCATCGCGCCGCGCCCACAAGACACGGTTCGGCCTGTAGGAGCGGCCGGTCGGCCGCGATGGGGGCTTGGTGCATGTGCCGGGCAAATCGCGGCGCACGCGCCGCTCCTACAGGGGGGCGGCGGTCGGCCGTTTGGTGCCCGTGCCGGGACAATTGCGCCGCGCCCACAAGGGGTGATCCTCCCTGTAGGAGCGGCCGGTCGGCGGCGATGGGGGCTTGGTGCATGTGCCGGGTAAATCGCGGCGCACGCGCCGCTCCTACAGGGCGATGACGGTCGGCCGCGACAGGCGTGGCGTCTCCGATCAAGCCCTGCGCGGCGGCAATCGAAAAGGCGGCGGCGGTGCTCAAGTCTGCGCGGGCGGCGCTCCTTCGGTGCGCCGCAGGCGAATGCCCAGTTCCCGCAGTTGCATTTCGCCCACCGGGGTCGGCGCGGCGGTCAGCGGGCAGCTGGCGGTCTGGGTTTTGGGGAAGGCGATGACTTCGCGAATCGAGCGCTCGCCGCTCATCAGCATTACCAGCCGGTCCAGACCAAAGGCGATGCCGCCGTGCGGCGGGGCGCCGTACTGCAGGGCATCCAGCAGGAAGCCGAACTTCTCGCGCGCTTCTTCCTCGCCAATGCCCAGCAGGCCAAACACCTTGGACTGCATCTGCTGGTGGTGGATACGAATGGAGCCGCCGCCAATTTCGCTGCCGTTCAGCACCATGTCGTAGGCGCGGGACAGCGCCGCACCGGGGTTGGCGACCACGCTGTCGGCGTCGGCATGCGGCGCGGTGAAGGGGTGATGCAGGGCGACCCAGCGCTTGCTGTCTTCGTCCCAGTCGAACATGGGGAAGTCGACCACCCAGATTGGGCGCCAGGCGTCAGCCACCAGACCGAGGTCCGCGGCCACCTTGTCGCGCAGCGCGCCGAGTGCGGCGTTGACCACGCGGGCCTCGTCGGCACCGAAGAAAATGAGATCCCCGGTGACCGCGCCGGTGCGGCTCATGATGCCTTCCACCACGGCGTCGGGCAGGAACTTGAGGATCGGCGACTGCAGGCCTTCGCGGCCGGCGCTGGCGTCGTTCACCTTGATGTAAGCGAGGCCCTTGGCGCCGTAGATGGCGACGAACTCGGTGTAGGCGTCGATCTGGCTGCGCGAGAGCGCGTTACCGCCCGGCGCTTTCAGCGCGGCGATGCGGCAGTTGGGATTGTTGGCGGCGGCGGCAAACACCTTGAACTCGATGTCGCGCATCAAATCTGCCAGTTCCACCAGCTCCAGCGGGTTGCGCATGTCCGGGCGGTCGCTGCCAAAGCGATGCATGGCGTCGGCATAGGTGATGCGCGGGAACGGATTGGGCAGGTCCACGCCCTGCACTTCCTTGAAGAGCTCGCGAATCATGCGCTCCATCAGCGCGGTGACCGCCTGCTCGTCGACGAAGGACATTTCAATATCGAGCTGGGTGAATTCCGGCTGGCGGTCGGCGCGCAGGTCTTCGTCGCGGAAGCAGCGCACGATCTGATAGTAGCGATCGAAGCCCGCCATCATCAGCAGCTGCTTGAAGAGCTGCGGCGACTGCGGCAGGGCAAAGAACTTGCCGTTGTGTACGCGGCTGGGCACCAGATAGTCGCGCGCGCCTTCGGGCGTGGCCTTGGTCAGCACCGGGGTTTCGATGTCGAGAAAGCCGGCATCGTCCAGAAAACGGCGGAAATACCGCGCCACCCGGGCCCGCAACAGCATGTTTTCGCGCATGCGCGTGGTGCGGAGATCGATATAGCGATAGCGCAGGCGGGTTTCTTCCTGCACGTTGGGGTCGTCGAGCTGGAAGGGCGGCGTTTGCGCCGTGTTGAGAATTTCCAGCTCCCGCACCAGCACTTCGACCTTGCCGGTGCGCAGATTGGGGTTGGTGGTGCCCATTGGGCGGTGGCGCACCTTGGCCCGCGCCAGCAGCACGTATTCGCTGCGCGCCCGCTCGGCCAGCGCGAAAGCGGCCGGGGTGTCCGGGTCGATCACGATTTGCAGCACGCCCGCGCGGTCGCGCAGGTCGATGAAAATGACCCCGCCGTGGTCGCGGCGGTGGTGGACCCACCCGCAGACGGTGACTTCCTGATCGATCAATTCTTCGGTGACGTCACCGCAATAATGAGTTCGCATGGGCGTTTAGGCTTTTGGCTGCTGGGGGTAGGAGGCGCGGGCGCGAGCGCAAAATCGCCCTCACCATGCCGGGCGCATGATACGGGGCGCATCAGGGGTGCTGCAACGCGAGAGACTGACCCGAAGCGGGCCAGCCGTTGGTCATCAGGCCGCTTCGCCGCTGCTGCTGGACGGCTTGGTCTCGGTCGCGGCCGGGGTGCTGGCCGTTTCGGTCTTGGTCGTGGTGTCGGTGCTCTCGCTGCCGCCGGCCTTGGTCTTGCCCTTGTCGCGGAAGTCGGTCACGTACCAGCCCGAGCCCTTCAGGGCAAAACCCACCGCCGAAATCTGCCGGGCCAGCTCCGGCTTGCCGCAGTGGGGGCAGTCCTTCAGGGCGTCTTCGGACATCTTCTGGACGGCTTCAAGTTTGTGGCCGCAGGCCGCACATAAATAAGCGTAGGTAGGCATGGCGTTCTCGTTGGCGATCGAAAAGGAACACGACCGCCACGATGGGGCCGCGGGCGGGATTTTCAAGCCATCCGCGCCGAAGCGCCAGCCTTGCGTGTCGGCCGGGCAGCTCATGCGGCCAGTCCGTACCGGTCGCCCACCTGTAAGCGCCGCGATAGCGCTGGTCCCAAGCGCCATCGCAAATCCCGTGGGAGCGGCAACGCCGCGACACCAGCGCCAAGTCGCCAACACCTCAGTCGGGGCAAAGCCCCTCCCACCAGCCCCTCGAC
>Ga0255099_1000198_pt1 | contig 24709 bp, 17 predicted proteins | sample Colum_Colum_RepA_2_FD_188451 | JGI IMG/M metagenome (GOLD analysis project Ga0255099, IMG submission 188451) | Freshwater microbial communities from Columbia River, Oregon, United States - Colum_Colum_RepA_8d | ecosystem: Environmental > Aquatic > Freshwater > River | place: USA: Oregon...
GACCAAAGGCATCGCCCAAAGTTTCTAAATAAATTACTCCTTCTTTAAATGTATCATCAAAAAACTAATTCTACAAAAAACCATCGAGCATCTTAGTAAAACTAAACAACATAAATTTTAATACTAAAAAGCAATTGATTTTATTTAACTCCCTAAATAATTTTATTATTTAACTCAATATGATTCAGTATTAGCGCTTTGCCTAGTAAATATGTATTATATTAGACTATGAGATTAGCTTCGTTACTCAGCACTGTTTTTTTATGCAATATTTTACTTTCACAAGGCACGCGTTTACCTTTTAATTTTTCAGGTGATATTTTTGGAACCCATGTATTTATAGAAAATAAAGGTCAGTTTAACGGGCAATTAAAATCTAATAAACCTGTATTGTTTGCATTAATTCAAGACGAAGAGCAGGTTTACTTTACACCAGACGGCCCGGTTATTAAACATTTAAAACACCATCCACAACGTCAATGGGCTACTGAGCTTGAAGAACTGGGTATATCTATGCCCGATAGAAAACCCTCTACTTTTGAAGTGGCCCAAGAATTTATAAATCATCAATCGGCAGAAATTATTCCTTCCAATCCACAATCGCATTATTTTAGTTTTGGCGGACCTGAATTCAATTCAAAAACATTTAAGCGAATCACTTACAAAAACATGTATCCCGGTATTGATATTGTGTACGATATACCAGCAAACGCCACTCAGGGATTAAAATACGCTATCGTAGTATACCCCGGCGCCGATATTAATGCCTTACAATTTATTTACACTGGTGCAGTTCGCAGTATACAGGTTAATGATTCGGGGGCTCTTGAAATTAAAACCCCTTTGCATAATATATTGGATACGCGTCCGGTAATATACAGTCAAGACGCACAGTATCAAGCCGCGTTTCAATTTACAAAATCAAAACTATTGCAGTTTGAAATACCCCATGAGCTTAATACGGCTGTAACATACACCATTGACCCCTTTGTGTCAACAGTTACCACATTAACCAATAGTAACATTGCTTTTGATGTAGATTATGACAATGCTGGAAATGTATTTATATATGGAGGTTCAAATCCTTGTAAAATTGCAAAATACAACAGTGGCGGCACATTGCTCTGGACGTTTGTATGCAGTTTAACAAGCCCTTCATGGAATTCCTCTGGTTTTTCAAATTTTGTGGTAATGAAAAGTAATGGCAAGTGTTATACAGGTCAGGCAGTAATGACTTCGGGCACCCGCATTATTCGTATTGACGCCAATGGTAATTATGATAATTTTATTACGCCTGCATTTCCCTTGTGGCGAGAGGTATGGGATATGGCTTACCACTGTACAACCGGAAATATTTACGGTATGGGAGGCAGCACCGGTTCCAGTCAATCGGCAGGTATTGTTGACCAAACAACAGCCTCATTAACCCCCATTTCGTTTTTTAATTGCGGTACCATTGCACATGATGTGGTTTCACATGCCATTGACGATGGCGGTAATTTTTTCTGGAACTATGCTTCGGTATCTTCACAATGCGTAAATAATTATATTGCCCGTATTAATTCGGCATTTACATCCTCGGTATGGATAGCGCCATCAACTTTTACCACGTTAGGAGAAGCTGCTCAAAAAAGTGGTATTCTTGGATCTGGTGGAAGCGGCAACGGATTAAACACGCTTGCTGTAAATGCCAATTATCTGTTTTACTATGACGGATTAAATCTTGCTGCATACAGTAAATTAACCGGAGCAATTATTGCAAGCACTACCATTTCGGGCCATATTGTAAAACGCCAGGCAGGTATTGCAGCAGATGACTGCGACAATATTTATATTGGAGCTTTTGGACAAATTTTAGGGTATAAATTTACAGGCACTTCATTTTTGCCCATTGGTACCATACCCGTTGTTGCCAATACCACTACTGTAAGCTATGTGCTGGATATACGTTTAGATAAATTTAACAAACTGTTGTATGCATCAGGTGGAGGATTTGTTGGAACCTATGTTGCCGCATTTTCAAATACCTGTAACATAGCTCCTACATTGTGCTACAATACATTTCCTCTTCAATACACTATTTGTGCGGGTTCTCCTGTTACTATTACACCGGTAAATTATTTTAATTTAACCAATCCAACTTTTTCTGTTTTTCCAGGTAATTACTCAAATCAGTCGGGTACGTTTGTTATTACACCCACAGCAACAACTAATTACACAACCTATGTTACCGGCACCACCAGTTTAAATACTGTGGCTACGTTTACATCTTTAGTACAGGTTACAGTAGTTACGCAGCCTACTATTGTTCCCCAATATACTATGGCAACCTGCACCAATACTAATAATGCCTTTAATTTAAATTTAACTTTTATACCTGCTGCTTCGGTAACACCCAATTATACCATTTCCTGGTCAACAATTCCAAATGGTATTTTAAGCCCCACCCAGTTTTCTGCTACTGGCGTAAACTCAGGCGCCTACACTGCTACAATTACTGCTGAGGGTGGTTGTACCCAGGTTGCCAGTTTTACGCTTCAACTGCCACAACCAGCAGATTTTACTATTCAGCCAACACCACTTCTGCTTAATTGCTATCAGCCCTCTATAACGTTAACTCTTACACCCTCCAATTTAAATTATACACTTACCAATGGTACAACCTTTAATCAAAATACCACAACACCCGTGTTAACGTTTAGCAATGCTACAGGCGTGTTTACATGTACTTCTAAAAATCCCATTTCAAATTGCACTAAAACGCAAACGTTTGTAATATCGCAAAGTACAGTAACCCCCACTTCTGTAATTTCGCCGAGCTTTCAAAACATTACATGTACATCGGTAATTACGCCTATACAATGCCAGGTAAATCCAACGGTAAATATTCAACAACTTTGGCTGGCCCCCCAGGGAGGCAGTTTAGTAAGTTCAAACGCGCAATACACATTTACACCGGGCTCGGCGGGCATTTATACCCATATTGCATTAAACACAACTAATGGTTGTAAAACCGCAAGAACATTTACAGTAAGTTCTAATTCGGGTTTTCCTATTTTTTCGGTAGCCTCACCTCAAAATTTCAGTTTGGGATGTGGCAGTACCAGCGTTGCAAATATTCAATTTGTAAATTCGCAAAGTTCACCTCCAGGTTCAAGTATAACACATACCTTAATCGGACCCGGAACCTCAACACTGGTGCCAAATGGCCCTTTAAATACTGCCAATGTTTTTACCGTAAATGCTGCCGGAAACTGGACGCTCATGGTTCGTGATAATACCAACGGATGTACCGCCAAAGTATACATTACAGTTTTAAGTAATACGCTGGCACCCCAGTTGGACAGCGTTGCCATGACATTTCCCATTTTAACCTGTTATAATCCACAAACAACCGTTCAGGCATTTTATCCACAAAATCAAATGTTGCCCGATTGGGCTATGGCATCGCCCACCGTGCATGTGCAATCACCAACCATTTCGGTAGCTTGCATACCTACCGCTCCAACACAAACGCTTATAGGCAATTTTACGTTAACACTTACCGACCCATCCAGTACCTGTAAAACCACTACCGTTATTTCAATACTACAAAATATTATTCCGCCATTAGCAACCATTAATGGGGCCAGCCTGATTACGTGCACCCAAAACAGTTTGGTTTTAACCAATGGCAGCAGCACTAAAATTCCGCCCTATTTTAATCCGAATAAGCCTGTTGTAGCGCAGGTATGGACCGGCCCCCCACCACAGGGTACCGTACAGCTTAGTTCAACCTATACCGGATTTTATCCGGGTACTTACACGCTTTTTGTTTTAGATTTAAATAACGGTTGTACCTCCGAAGCTTATAAAACCATTGATGACCGCAGAGACTACCCCAATGTAAACAAACCAAATCCACCCAATCCCTTTGTTATAGATTGCGGGCGTGACACCGTTCATATAGCACCACTTATTTTAGGTGATAAAAGTATTTTAAGTTATACCTGGGAAACACCACCTGAAGCCGGTGTTAACGATTTAAATGCACCGGTTTTAATTACCAATACTACCGGATTTTATTATGTAAGTGTTGAAAACAAAAATACAGGGTGTTTAAGTTCAGGAATGGTTGAAGTTATTTCCGGCACGCTGCATGCAGGTGTAAAACACATACCGCTTCGTGGTCTGGCTCCTTTTTCAGTAACGTTTACAAATACCTCGTCAACCTCGTCCAATCAAAATAATATACGCAGCATATGGAGTTTCGGAAACGGCGATTCGGCAATTACACAAATGGTGAGTAGTTATCCCGAAGTGGTGTATTCTGAACCGGGCACCTATACCTTACACCTGTATGCACAACTGGGACAATGTTATGATACATTATCAAGAATAATTATTGTAGACCAGCCCTCTGATTTAATAATACCTAATATTTTTAGCCCCAATGGCGATGGTGTAAACGACTTTTTTTACCTACGAAGCTCAAATATCAAAACCTTAAGTATACGTATTTACGACCGCTGGGGCATACTGGTATACCAGGCATTGGATTCTACCAAATCTGTATTTTGGGATGGTAATGACCGTAATGGCAAGCCCCATGCCGAAGGAGTTTATTATTATACTTTAGAGGCTACTGGTGCCGATGGTAAATTGTTTAACAAAAAAGCTAATATTACCCTGGTTCGATGAATATAGACGATTCAAACTGGAAATGGGGCTTGTTTTATTATAACACAAACGATGCTAGGGTATGGCTGCCTAAACGTAATCCTTGGATGGGGTTTACACTTAATTGGGCCAAACCCATGGCCTATGTGTATATATTTTTAATTTTAGTTTTGGGACTTTGTGCCCCGTTATTTTTTTAATTACCTATCAGGTAGGCCAATCAACTTGATTTATTTTAAACTCATAATCTGATATGTATTACACTATCACTACCAATTTTGACACACATCAACAATATTAATATGAACCGTTTTAACACAAATGCAACAATAATTTATGACAGAAAAAAAAATAACAATTAAGGCAGCTGTATTGGCTGACAAACAAAAAGTTTGGGATTATTACACATTACCAGAGCATATTACTAAATGGAATTTTGCAGATCCTAGTTGGCATTGTCCGTTTGCTACAAACGACTTTAAAGTAGGCGGGCGATATGTTGCAAGAATGGAAGCCAAAGACGGAAGTTTTGGATTTGACTTTGAAGCTGTTTATAAAGAAATTAACTACAGAAATAGTTTTACGTACGAATTTGGCGGACGGCACGCAACAGTTGATTTTAATGAATTAGATGCACAAACAGAGGTTAACGTAACTTTTGACCCTGAAACTGAAAACCCTATTGAATTACAAAAAAACGGTTGGCAGGCAATTTTAGATAACTTTAAAAAATATACTGAGTCAAACTAATTTTTTATTATTAAAAAAGAGTTACTCAGATTACAAACAAGAAACCGCCTTTTAGGCGTTTAAATACACCATTACGTTTCTACATATTTTTTATAATTGTAGATTAAGCACATTATACAGCATTCTATTTTTCCCACTAAAGCACCAACTATTGTTTTTTTTGGAATTAGCCTCTTTTAACACTATTGATATAGCATTTACCAATAGCCAGCAGTTATTTAAATTAATCTAGTTATTAACAAATTTATTTTATAACCGTAGTTTAAAACACCCAATCCTGTTTTCTATTATAAACTACCACTACCTTTTAAAGCATTGATTTTATTACGATACAGCTTTTTTTAAAAATACAGAGATGTAAATATTTAGCTTATTAACATTGTTAATATTACATTAATTATTAACAATTTTAAATAAAGTGTATAAAAGTGGTAAAAAGTGGTAAAAAAGGGGATACTTTTGTAAGGTATGAACACAGTGCTTTTGGGTGAGTTTGATTGTAAAGCCGATGCCAAAGGACGCTTTATGTTTCCATCAGATTTAAAAAAGCAAATGGCAGATCGCTTTGATCAGGGTTTTGTTCTTAACCGCAACCTGCACCAGAAATGTTTGGTTTTGTACCCCCTGGCCGAATGGGAAAAAATAAATCAGCGACTGGCACAGTTAAACCGTCTCATTAAAACGAACGATATTTTTATACGCCGTTTTTCGGGCGGTGCTACGCCGGTTTCTGCAGACCCCGCAGGTCGTATTTTACTACCAAAGCCCTTAACCGACTATGCTGCAATTCAAAATGAACTTAAAGTAATTGGAAGTAATAACGTGATTGAATTGTGGGATAAAACTACATACGATGCGTTTATGACGCAAGAAATGGATTTAGAACAACTGGCCCTGCAGGTGTTAGGCCAGGACCAAGATATGCACAAGGCATGAGTGCCAATAGGTACCATGCCCCCGTTCTTTTACAAGACTGTATTCGGTTACTAAACATTAAACCTTATGGCATTTATATTGATGCCACGTTTGGCGGGGGCGGTCACAGTTTAGCAATTTTAAATGCGCTGGGTCCTAAGGGACGACTAGTAGCCTTTGATCAAGATGAAGATGTTAACGTGACTTTTAATGATGCACGCTTTACATTATTGGCCTCTAATTTCAGGTACATGCAACGTCAACTGCGCCTTTTGGGTGTTAACCAAGTTGACGGTATATTGGCAGATTTAGGAGTTTCTTCGCATCAGTTTGATACTGCGGAACGTGGCTTTTCATACCGGTTTAATCACAAGTTGGATATGCGGATGAATCAAAAATCTGAACTGACGGCACACGAGGTTGTAAATACCTATACAACTGAGAATTTAACACGATTGTTTAAAACCACCACCGATCTTAAACAAATCAAAGTGTTGGTTCGCACCATCGTCGATGCACGTGTTGTTAAACCCATAAATACCACCACCGATCTGGCCGAACTTTTAAAAACCATTTTCAATCCACGCGATTGTAAACAAGACACGGCTCAGGTTTTTCAGGCCATACGAATAGAAGTTAACCAGGAACTGGCTGCTTTAGGCGACCTTCTCAACCAAAGCAAAACCCTTTTAAAACCCGGCGGCCGCCTGGTTATTCTATCGTATCATAGCATTGAAGACCGTTTAGTAAAGCAGTTTATTAAAACCGGAAATACCAACGGCGTGCGTGAAGTGGATCCGGTATTTGGAACGCAGTACAGGCCCTTTACAGAGCCTGTTAAAAATCCGATACAGCCTAGTGGCGCTGAAATATTAAACAATCCCAGAGCCCGTAGTGCCAAATTACGGGTAGCAGAAAAACCCTATGAGTCCTAATACCTTTAAAACACCAATATCTGAATCGCAGGAACAAGAGCTGCATGAGATTAAGGGTGCGCCTTCTGAAAAATCGGCAGGCCAGGTACCACAGGGATTCATTGCACGATGGATTTCAAAAATATTTAGCGGAACATTTCTTGAAAACGAAAAACACTTAACCTATTTGCCGTTTATTATTTTTCTTTTTGCACTGGGCTTATTATATATCGCCAACGGGTATTATGCAGATGATAAAATTCGTGAATACAACCGTTTAAACCGCGAGTTAAACGAATTACGCACGAGTTATATTACACATAAAAGCGAACTTATGTTTATGGGTAAGCAAAGTGAAGTAGCCAAACAGGCTGAAACAATGGGTTTAAAAACAACCGCCAGTCCGCCTTACAAAATTGAATTAGACTCCAACTGTTTTGTACCCTTTAGTTACCATGAATAAAAATCAAACGTATATACGCGCTCTGGTTTTGTATGTATGTTTTTGTGTATTTGCAGCATGTATCGTTTATAAAATTATTCAAACCCAATTTATAAACGGTGCCTATTGGAAAAATAAATTTTTAACGCAGTCAACCCGTATGGAAGAAATGGAGGCCATGCGTGGTAATATTTTTGACATTAACGGGGCATTGTTAGCCACCTCATTACCATACTATGAAATTGCAGTAGATGTAAACGTACCTAATATAAGCAATGCATTATTTCGTAAATACCGCGATTCTTTGGCCCTATGTTTTAATGCATTATTTCCTGAAAAATCGGTAGCATACTATATGCAATTGTTTCAAACTGCACGAAATAAAAACGACCGATATGTATTTATTAAAAACGGGGTTAGGTATGCAGAACTTCAGTCCATAAAAAAATTCCCCTTGTTTAGAAACGGATCAAAATGGGGATTAATTACTCTGCAACACCACAAGCGTGAGCGGCCATTTAACATGCTGGCAGCACGTACCATCGGCCTTTCAAGACCAGGCATTAAACCCGTTGGTCTTGAAGGAGCATACGATTCTATTTTAAAAGGGGTTAGGGGTAAGCGGCTTATGCAGCGTATTGCACGTGATATATGGAAACCCTTAAATGATGAAAATGAAGTTGAGCCCAAAGATGGACAAGATTTATATACCACTATAGATATTAATATTCAGGATGTTGCAGAACAGGCCTTAATGCGAGCTTTACAAAAACATGGAGCGGCTTACGGATGTGCCATTTTAATGGAAGTTGCCACTGGTGAAATTCGTGCTATTGCTAATCTTTCAAGAAACCAATCCGACAGCAGTTTGTATAACGAATCGTTAAACTATGCATTGGGGTATCCCACAGAGCCTGGTTCTACGTTTAAATTGGCTTCGGTTTTAGCAGTGTTAGATACCTGTAATATTGAGCTTAATGAGCCTGTTCGGGTAGGTAATGGAACCTGTACCTATTTTGACCGTCAAATGAAAGATTCGCATGAGCCTCCTAAAAGTATATTATCGTTACAAGAGTGCTTTGAACAATCATCAAACGTTGGAATCAGCAAACTGGTACAGTCTAATTTTGGCAAACGTCCCGATTTGTTTATTTCGTATTTAAAACGATTTCATTTTGACCGCAAACTTGAATTAACCATTCCAGGCGAAGGTAATCCGCGCATAAAATCACCCCAGGATATTGACTGGTACGGAACATCTTTACCCTGGATTAGTATAGGGTATGAAAGTTTAATTACACCCCTGCAACTTTTAACATTATACAATGCGGTGGCAAACAATGGTAAAATGGTAAAACCGCGTTTTGTAAGAAGTATAAAGCAAAAGGGAAATGTGTCACAACAGTTTGAAACGGAAGTTTTAAATGAACAAATTGTAAAACCTCAAACCATAGTGAAAGCCCGGCAATTATTAGAGGGTGTTGTAAAAAACGGTACTGGTAAAATTTTAAATATACCCGAATTTAGTGTTGGCGGAAAAACCGGTACGGCTCAAATTGCTAAAAAAGGCGGATATAAAAAGGGTGGAGTTATGTACCAGGGATCGTTTGTGGGTTATTTTCCGGCTGATAATCCCTTGTATTCATGTTTAGTTATTGTAAATGCACCACAAAAGGGCGAATATTATGGCGGGAGGGTTGCCGCTCCAGTATTTAAAGAAATTGCCCAAACGGTGTATTATGGTACATCACATTATTTAAAAGATTTGCAGCCCCATAAAACAGCTCCAACCCTTTCTGTGCAAACGTTTTTAACCCAAAAGGGAGATGTTACAGAACTAAAAGCTTTGATGCAGCAATTGAAAAATCCAAGCCCAACAATGGATGGAAATTTATGCAAACATAATTTACTTGAGCTGGATGGCCAGTTAAAGCAGGGTTTAATGCCCGATTTATTAGGTTTATCTGCAAAAGATGCCCTGTTTATTTTAGAACGTCGTGGTTTACGTGTGCAGTTAAGCGGAAGTGGTAGGGTAAAACGTCAAAGTATTGATAAAGGCATGCGAATTCAAAAGGGTGAAAAAATAATATTACAATTAAGTTGATGAAATTATTGCGAGACATATTGTATAAAGTAACACTGCAGGCAGTCCACGGGTCTACAAATTTGGCTATTTCACATGTGTCATTTGATTCTCGTAATATTAAAAAAGACACTTTATTTATTGCTATTGAAGGCACCCAGTCGGATGGTCATCAATACATATCAGGCGCTATAGCACAGGGTGCAGTGGCGATTGTTTGCAAACACATGCCCCAAGTGCTTAACGAATCGGTAACCTATGTGCTTGTGCAAGATACATCAGAGGCTTTAGGGCGTATTTCGTGTAATTACTTTGATAACCCCTCAACTCAATTCAAACTGATAGGAATTACCGGTACAAATGGTAAAACCACAACCGCCACGCTTTTATTTGATGTGTTTACATTATTGGGATATACATGCGGTTTGATTTCTACGGTTGAAAATCGTATCGGTAAAGCCAAGCTGCCTTCAACGCATACCACACCCAATGCATTTGAGCTTAATGCCTTATTACATGAAATGGCACAAAAACGCTGCACCTATGTATTTATGGAAGTAAGCTCACACGCACAGGCACAAAAGCGCACCTGGGGTTTGGAATTTACCGGTGCCATTTTTAGTAATTTAACCCGTGATCATTTAGATTATCATGTAACCTTTGATGCATATCGCGATGCTAAAAAATCATTTTTTGATCAATTGGGATCTCAGGCATTTGCACTTACCAACAGCGATGATGCCAACGGAACATTTATGCTGCAAAACACAAAAGCTAAATCGTACACCTATGCATTGCATCATCCGGCGCATTTTAATTCAAGAATACTTGAACAACACGTAAACGGTACACTGTTACGCATAGATCAGCAAGACGTTTGGATAAAATTAATTGGCGAATTTAATGCCTATAATATTTTAGCGATATATGCCTGTGCCATACTTTTAAAACAAGATAAAACCAATGTGTTATCGGCTATAAGCCAGGTTAAATCGGTTACTGGACGTTTTCAATATATTGAAGGCAGTGCAGGACGCATTGGGATTGTTGATTATGCTCATACTCCAGATGCATTATTAAATGTGCTGCAAACCATTCAGGGATTAAAGCAACCCGATCAAAAAATTATAACAGTTATTGGTTGTGGCGGCGATCGCGATAAAGGCAAGCGTCCGTTAATGGCAGAAATAGCGTTTAAATACAGTGACACGGTGGTTTTCACTTCTGACAACCCGCGCACCGAACATCCGGATCAAATTATAGATGATATGATGAAAGGCGTGCCCCCCGGACACATACGAGATGTTTTACGTAATACGTCACGAGCGGCTGCCATTCAAACGGCTTGTGCCTTATTAAAACCCGGCGATATTGTGCTGGTAGCTGGCAAGGGACACGAGGCCTATCAAGATATTGCAGGCGAAAAATTTGCATTTAGTGACATCCATGAACTTCAAAATCATTTACATATAAATTCTTAAGGCAATGTTATATTATATATTTGATTTTTTAGATAAGCATTATAATATACCGGGCGCAGGTGTATTTCAATACATTTCATTTCGATCTGCCATGGCCCTTGTCGCATCGTTGATAATCAGTTTAATATTCGGAAAACGCATTATTGGGTTTATTCAAAAACAACAAATTGGAGAATCAATTCGAGATTTGGGCTTGCAGGGTCAAAACGAAAAACAAGGCACGCCCACAATGGGAGGTATCATTATAATTTTAAGTATTGTATTGCCCACACTTCTGTTTAGCAAGATTAACACAATCTATATTATTATCATGTTAATATCAACCTTATGGCTGGGCACACTTGGTTTTTTAGACGATTATATTAAAGTGTTTAAAAAAAACAAAGCCGGTTTAAAAGGCAAATTTAAAATCATTGGACAAATCGGATTGGGTTTAATTGTAGGCATTATGGTATATACACATCCTGATATCGTAATTAGAGAACGTGTATTGTCAACAGCCTCTCAATTGGGCGCAATTTCAGTACATCAGCAGGCGCCTTTAAAATCACCTAAATACGCGCGACATTCTACTAAAAGCTTAAAAACCAATATTCCTTTTTTAAAGAACAACGAATTAAATTATGAAACGCTTAACAAAACTATTTTTGGTTTACCGGCCCAGTACAGCTGGTTATTGTTTATACCGGTGGTTATTTTAATAATAACGGCCGTTTCAAACGGCGCCAACATAACCGATGGCATTGATGGGCTTGCCGCAGGTACCAGTGCTATCATTGGTGTAGTATTGGGTGTATTGGCATATGTATCGGGTAATATGATTTTTGCAGATTACCTAAATATCATGTATTTGCCCAATGCTGGTGAGCTGGTGGTGTTTATTGCCGCTTTTATTGGATCCTGCATAGGTTTTTTATGGTACAATACATTTCCGGCTCAGGTATTTATGGGCGATACCGGAAGTTTGGCACTTGGAGGTATTATAGCTGTTTTTGCAATTTTAATTCGCAAAGAATTACTCTTGCCAATTTTATGCGGCGTATTTGTAATTGAAAATGCCTCGGTTATTATGCAAGTGGTATATTTTAAAATCATGCGAAAACGACATGGATTGGAATATGCACAGCAACATAGATTATTTAAAATGGCGCCACTGCACCACCACTATCAAAAACAGGGATTTCATGAATCCAAAATTGTAATTCGATTTTTTATTATTGGCATTGCCTTAGGCGCTATTACACTGATAACACTAAAACTGCAATAAGTTCATGCCAAAAGCCAAATCCATATTTATTTTAGGTGCCGGTGAAAGTGGAGTAGGCGCTGCATTATTGGCACAGGCCAAAGGGTATCGCGTTACAGTTGCTAACGATGGTCCAATAGCAAATACGTTTAGTAAAGAACTTCAACATAATGGTATTACCTATTTTGAATTTGTACCTGAGCCAAAGACTGTGTTGCCGTTTAACGAGTTTATTAAAAGTCCGGGAGTAGCCGATGCACACCCCTTGGTAAATTTTTACAACACACAAAAAAAACCTGTAATATCCGAAATTGAATTTGCAGCCCGTTATTGTAAGGCAAAAACAATTGGTATTACCGGATCAAATGGAAAAACAACTACAACGTTATTGGTACATCATATTTTAAAAAAAGCAGGATATAAGGTTGCACTTGCAGGTAATGTGGGGCCGAGTTTTGCACGTACAGTATTAAATTCAACCTTTGATTATTGTGTTTTAGAACTTAGTAGTTTTCAACTAGACGGCTGCTTTCAATTTAAACCCGACATAGCAGTATTGCTAAACATTACTCCCGACCATTTAGATCGTTACCAAAATAATTTTAATTATTATACAGCTTCAAAATTTAAAATCATTCAACATGCCACACGCCGAAATCATTTTATTTATTGCCTCGATGATGCCACCATAGCGGCATATCTTAAAACCCATACAACACAGGCGCACGTATATCCTTTTTCGATTACACAACCAATAATCGGTTCGGGCGCATATTTAAATGCATCAACCATAACAATAACATATAAACCAAATCAAAAACCCTTAACTATGAACATCGAACAATTAGCCCTTCAAGGTAAGCACAACATTTACAATAGTATGGCCGCAGCATTGGCTGCAAAACTTGCACATGTACGCAAATCGGTAATTCGAGAAAGTTTACAAGATTTTCAAAACATTGAACACCGTTTGGAATTTGTAGCCACAATTCATGGCATTGAATATATTAACGATTCTAAAGCTACAAATGTAAATTCAGCCTGGTACGCCCTTGAAAGTATGAACAAGCCTGTTATCTGGATTTGTGGTGGCCAAGATAAAGGCAATAATTACGATGAATTAACTGCGCTTGTTGCTTCAAAAGTAAAAGCCATTGTATGTTTAGGAAAAAACAACACTAAAATTATCAGTGCCTTCGGCTCTTTAGTGGGTAATATTGTTGAAACACAAACGGCACAGGATGCTGTTTGTGCTGCCGCAAAATTTGCCAAGTCCGGTGATGCGGTGTTACTTTCTCCGGCATGTGCCAGCTTTGATTTATTTAAAAATTATGAAGAACGTGGACTGGCATTTAAAGCAGCCGTACGTTCATTATAATTATGAATGTTTTTAAACATCTCAAGGGCGATCGAATCGTTTGGATAATCATGTTGTTATTCAGCCTGATGTCTGTATTAGTGGTTTACAGTGCAGTGCTAAACCTGGTACATTATAACGGCAATCAAAAAACATCTCCGGTGGGTTATTTGTTAAAGCATACCGGTATTTTAGCGGCAGGTATGGGCTTAACTTTTTTGGCCCACCGCGTTAAATATACGTTTTATGCAAAGCTGGCGCCTTTGGGGTTTTTAATGAGCATTCCCTTGTTGCTGTTTACATTATTTAAAGGCGTGCGGGCGGGCGAAGCATCGCGCTGGATAGGAATTCCGGGTACATCCTTAACCTTTCAAACTTCTGATTTTGCAAAAATCATGCTGGTATTATTTTTAGCACGCATTTTAGCTGTTGAATTTGGTAATTGGGAACGTTTTTCAGACGTATTAAAAAAACTGCTGTTACCCGTTGTTGCCATTTGCGGTTTAATTTTTCCTGCTAATTTTTCAACCGCAGCCGTGTTATTTGTAAATGCCATGTTTTTAATTTTTATGGGCGGCGTGCCAATGCGACACCTGTTTAAACTTGCAGGTATTGCCATAGTAGCTGCAGTTGTTTTAGGATTTTGGATTTGGATAGCACCTTCAACCATACCGGGAAATCGCGGACCCACATGGAAGTCAAGAATTGAACATTTTTCAGATGGTGCCAGTGAACATAATTATCAGAGTGAACAGTCTAAAATGGCTATTGCCAATGGTGGTATGTTTGGAAAAGGTCCGGGCAACTCTACGCAGCGTGCATTTTTACCCCAGGCCTCCTCAGATTTTATTTTTGCAATTGTATTAGAAGAATATGGTTTTTTGAGCGGCGTATTATTGTTGTTTTTGTATTTAATATTACTATACCGCAGTGTACGAATGGTACGCCAAAAAGATAAACCGTTTGCAGGATTTATTGCGCTTGGATTAAGTTTTAGCCTTGTGTTTCAAGCCTTAATAAATATGGGTGTTGCTGTAGATTTATTTCCGGTAACAGGTCAGCCCCTGCCTTTAATTAGCATGGGCGGCACATCCATTTTATTTACAATGGCTTCATTGGGAATTTTATTAAGTGTGAGTCATACGCTCCAACAAAATGCACAAGATGTTAAACCAGAATGAATTTCGTTTTGTACTCAGTGGTGGTGGTACAGGTGGACATATTTTTCCGGCAATTGCAATTGCACAAGCGTTATTAAAAATTAATCCACAGGCTAAAATTTTATTTGTAGGAGCACTGGGTAAAATGGAAATGGAACGCGTGCCCGCGCAGGGATTTGAAATTATAGGTATTCCCATTTCGGGATTTCAAAGGCGTATAAGTATTAAAAATATTAAACTACCATTTTTATTACTGTACAGTTTATGGAAATGCCGAAACATATTACAACATTTTAAACCGCATGCTGCCATAGGAACCGGCGGTTATGCCAGTGGTCCTTTACTTTTTGTAGCCTCGCTTAAAAATATTCCGGTTTACATACAAGAACAAAATGCATTTCCGGGCCTAACCAATAAAATTCTTGCCAAACGTGCATACCGAATCTATACAGGGTTTTCAGGTATGGATAATTTTTTTAAAGCCGATAAAATTTTGCACGCCGGTAATCCGGTTCGACAAGAACTAGAGCATTGTATTGTTTCAAAACCCGAGGCCTATGCCCATTTTAATTTTAATCCACAATTAAAAACCTTGTTGGTACTGGGTGGAAGTTTAGGCGCACAACCTATTAATGCGGCCATTGAACAGGGATATAAAACCTTATTAGAGCATAACATACAAATTATTTGGCAAACCGGATCACGACATTTTGATGCCTTAAAAACAAAAGTAACATCACATGTACAACTTCATTTACAACCTTTTTTAACACGAATGGATTATGCCTACTGCATTGCAGACCTTGTAATTTCAAGAGCCGGTGCCAGTAGTCTGTCCGAACTTATTTGCTTATTAAAACCCTCTGTTTTAATTCCCTCACCTTACGTAGCAGAAGATCATCAAACTAAAAATGCTCAAGCCCTTGCTGATGTTGGCGCAGCAGTACTAATGCCTGAATCACACGTTTCGGTACGTTTACTATCCACTATTTTGGATGTTATGCAAAACGATGCACAACGTGAAGCGTTTCGTACAGCTATGCATCCATTACAGCATCCTGATGCAGCAAAAGTAATTGCACAAGATATTTTTAAAACACTGCAAACCTCAACATGAAACCGCATATTTTTTTTATTGGCATTGGTGGTATAGGTATGAGTGCATTAGCCAGGTATTTTCACCATTTGGGGTTTAATGTGTTCGGCTACGATAAAACCTCAACGGCGATAACCCGTGCGTTAGAATCCTTAGGTATTAATTGTGTATACACAGATTCTGTTCAGGCATTAGAATCCTGGTTTTCAAATTTAAATGCCACGCAAATTCAAGTTGTTTACACTCCCGCAGTGCCACAAACTTCGGCTGTATACCAGTATTTTAAAACCCGCGGTATTGCAATAAAAAAACGCGCCGAAGTACTAGGCGCCATTACACAGCATCAAACCACAGTTGCTATTGCCGGCACTCATGGTAAAACCACCACTACCACCATGGTTACGCATTTACTAAAAGATGCCGGTTTAAACATTACAGCATTTATGGGTGGCATATCAGCCAATTATCAATCAAATTTGGTACTGGGACATGCAGATATGCCAAATCACATTATGGTGGTTGAAGCCGATGAGTATGACCGATCGTTTCATCATTTGCGTCCACATTGGATTATTTTAACCAGTACCGATGCAGATCATTTGGATGTTTATGAAACACCTCAGCAATTATCCGATAGCTATCAGGCATTTGTAAATTTGTTAAATCCAAATGGAGTTTTAATTGTTAAGAATTCTGTTAATAATCAAATCACGTCTTCAGGGATTACATACACATACGATTTAAATTTAAACGTGCATTATTCCGCTCAAAATATTCGTTATGCAAATGACGCCTCAAGCCTTTTTGATTTGAATACGCCGCACGGCCTTTGGAAGAATATGATATGCCCATTGCCTGGATTACATAATGTTGAAAACGCAATTGCTGCATTGGCGCTTGCCCAGCAGTTTGGTATAAGTGAGGTACAGGCACGTAACAGCCTGGCAAGTTATAAAGGGGTGCAGCGCCGTTTTGAAATACATGTAGCCTCTTCACAATTGTATTATATAGATGATTATGCGCACCATCCGGCTGAATTAGTTGCAACACTTCAATCGGCCCGGGCGCTGTTTTTAAATAAACCCATAACCGGTATTTTTCAGCCGCATCTGTTTTCAAGAACGCGTGATTTTAAAAATGAGTTTGCCGAAGCATTAAGTTTATTAGACCATTGTATTTTAATGCCCATTTACCCGGCGCGTGAATCGCCTATTCCGGGGGTTAATTCAGAAGCTTTACTTGAATTGGTAAAGGCTCCCAAAAAACAAATTATGTCGGCTGAAGCTGTATTACAATTTTTAAAAGTTCAAACATCGGGCGTTTTTATAACTCTTGGCGCAGGTGATATTGGCCAATTGGCAGCTACCATAGCGGCACACTTTAAATTGCAAATTCAAAAATGAAAAGCAAGCTAAAAGCCCTGTTTAAAATAATGTTCATTATGTTGGGCTTTTCGGCATTTTGTTTAAGTACCGGTTTTGCTTGGTATATCGATGACATTAAAACACCTAAAACAATACATTTTAAAATTACTAACACACATCAAAATCAGTTTTTACAAGAATCAGACATTCGCAACCTACTTCAAATTAACAGTGCTCAATGGCACAATATTCCTAAAAACACGTTAATTAAAAATTTTGAGCAATTGCTTAAATCCCACGGGGCAGTGCAGCGGTGTAATGTATATACCACACATTCGGGTATTCTTTGTATTGAAGCCTTAAGTAAAACCCCCATGATGCGTGTTCAAGACACCAATGCACAAGCATATTATATTGATATACATGGTAAGCGCATGTCTTTATCCGATTTATGGACGGCCCGTGTACCCTTAGTTAGTGGACATATAAGCGGCCAAGATTTTATTTTAAAACAAAAATCAAAAGGATTTACGTATTCTGCATTTTGCAATGCGCTGTTTACCGATTCTTTATTTAAGCAACTAATTCATCAGGTTTATATTGATAGTATTGGACAGCTTGTGTTAACACCCATTATGGGTGCTGAAAAAATTATAATGGATACATCTTCCTATTACCCGTTAAAACTTGAGCAGCTACGCCAATTTTATACTTCTGTAATTTCTAATTCACAACACTGGAACACGTATTCACGTATTGATTTAAGGTTTGCAAATCAAATCATAGCAATTACCGAAACCCCTTTACTAAAATCAGATACCCTAAAACACCATGAGTAACGAAAACACATCTATTATTGTAGGCCTGGATATTGGCACCACTAAAATTGCTGCTATTATTGGTCAAAAAACCGAGCACGGAAAAATTGAAATATTGGGTATTGGAAAAACCAAATCTTTGGGCGTTCACCGGGGCGTTGTAGCTAATATAGAACAAACTATAATTTCAATAAAACAGGCTCTCGAACTGGCTTCTAATCATGCACAGGTTGACATTGCCGAAGTTGTGGTGGGCATTGCCGGACAGCATATAAAAAGCATGCAGCATCATGGTTTAATTACCCGCAGCAGTTACGATGAGGAAGTAAGTCAAGACGACTTAAACCGCCTTGTGGAAAGCATGCATTTAATTCCAATGCCTCCCGGCGAAGAAATTATACATGTTATACCGCAAGATTATACAGTAGATAACGAATCGGGAATTCGTAATCCTGTGGGTCATTCTGGAATACGCCTTGAAGGTAATTTTCACATTATTTCGGGCCAAGCCGGTGCAATCAGAAATATTGTAAAATGCGTTAACCGCGCAGGGTATTCTATTTCATCTTTAAATTTAGAACCGCTGGCAAGCTCTGAATCGGTTTTAAGTGATGAAGAAAAAGAGGCTGGTGTGGTATTGGTGGATATTGGAGGCGGCACCACCGACATTGCCGTGTTTTACGATGGTATTATTCGCCATACGGCTGTAATTCCATTTGGCGGTAATATCATTTCTGATGATATCAAAGAAAATTGCGGACTTATTAAAACCCAAGCCGAAGAATTAAAAATAAAATACGGCTCAGCCATTGCCATGGAAAATACAAAAAATGATGTGATTTCCATTACCCGTATTAAAGGATTACCTCCAAAAGAAATTACCGTGAATTACCTTTCACAAATCATACAAGCCCGAATGGAAGAAATTATTGAATTTGTGGCCTATGAAATTAAAAACAGCGGATTTGAAAAAAAGCTTTCGGCCGGCATTGTCATTACAGGCGGTGGCGCGTGCCTAAAACATATACACTCATTGTTTACACTAAAAACCGGCATGGACTGCCGGGTTGGAACACCAAATGAGCATATTGTAAGTGCTTCGGATGAGTTAAAAAATCCCATGTACGCCACCGGTATTGGATTAATGCTTTTAGGAGCCGTTGATTTAGACCAAAAATGTTTAAAAAATAAAAAACAAATTGTGCAGGATGTTCATAAAACCGAAAAAACAACCGCTGAATCGGCACCTGTAAATGAAAAAACCAGTAAACCCGTTAAACCCAAAATCGGAGATTTTTTTGGTTCCTTAATTGGAAAAACTAAAGATCTTTTTAATGATGAAGGCATTCAATAATAAGTTATAAAAACCCTTAAAAAATCAAATCATGATACAATTTGAATTCGAAAAATCAGAAAAATCCATAATTAAAGTTATTGGCGTGGGCGGCGGTGGCAGCAACGCTGTTAATTACATGTTTCGGCATGGAATAAAAGGCGTAGATTTTATAATTTGTAATACCGATCGCCAGGCACTTGAAAAAAGCCCCATTCCCAATAAAATGCAATTGGGAAAATTATCTACCAAAGGCCTGGGCGCGGGCTCTATTCCCGATGTGGGTCGTGAGGCAGCATTAGAATCTATTGATGATATTCGTAATGAATTAAGTGATTCTACACAAATGGTATTTATCACCGCCGGTTTAGGCGGTGGCACCGGAACAGGCGCAGCACCAGTTATTGCTAAAGTGGCTAAAGAACTGGGCATACTTACAGTTGGTATAGTAACTATACCTTTTACATTTGAAGGTAAAAAACGCCGCAGTCAGGCCGAAGCAGGGCTGGAGGAAATGAAAAAATATGTAGACACGTTGCTGGTAATTGGTAACGACCGCCTGCGTGAAATTTACGGTAATTTAAAAATGAGTGAGGCTTTTGGTCATGCGGACGACGTATTATCCAGCGCGGCACGCAGTATAGCAGAAATTATCAGCCTGCATATGCATATTAATGTTGATTTTAACGATGTTAAAACCGTAATGAAAGATAGCGGTGTGGCCGTTATGGGATCAGCAGTTAGTAGTGGTGATAAACGCGCCATTGAGGCCGTTCAAAAGGCACTTAATTCCCCACTGTTAAACGATAATGATATACGCGGTGCACGCCACGTATTACTTAATGTGATGAGTGGCAGTAATGATATCAATATGGATGAATTTGGTGAAATTACTGACTTTATTCAGGAAGCAGCAGGCGGTACAGCTGAACTCATTACCGGTTATGGCAGTGATCCTAGCCTGGGTGAACAGGTAAGTGTAACCATTATAGCCACCGGTTTCAAAACCGGACAAAACTCCGGTTTTGAAACCCCCGCTTTTAAAGCACGTAATGTAATGGATTTAAATGCAGAACCGCCTACCATACCTGCTGCAGTATCGGAAATAAACACAGAAGCTGCTAGTGATGAAACTTTTGTATATAAACGTGTTAGCGAAGACACTGAAACTCCAAATACAGAAGGCATTACAGAAACTCCTGTAGCTGCACACACAGAAATAGAATTAGAGGATATGAATATTGAAATGCTTGATGATGCAGCAGTTGAAGCAAGTCAAGAGCCAATACAAAACGAAACATTAACCCGCGAACAGCAATTGCTGGTGGCAAAAGAACGTATAAAAAAATTAAAAGAAATCAGTTTAAAAATACGTACACCACAGGGCCTTGCCGAATTTGAAAAGCAAAGTGCATTTGAACGCCGTCAGGGACAGCCCGAAAACAGAACGCCAAGTGCTGAGTCGGAAGTATCTCGTTATACAATTGATCAACAAAACGGAACTTTGCAAATTCGTCCAAATAATGGGTTTTTGCATGATCATGTAGATTAATTTTTTTAGACTGAATAAATACCTGATACTACAGGTTTATTTAATGTTGAATTATATTTAAGGTGTTTCCTTTTTGGATTGTTATGATTTTTATTTGGGAGCCATCTATTTTTTTGTTTGAATTATTTATGCGATGCTTCGGTTTATAATTTTTTGTTTGGATAATTAAAATTATTTATGCGATGCCTTCGGCCCGGTCTACCGCGGGCTCGATTCTGATCGGATTTAGGTGATGTCTTTATTATTAAAATTATTTGGGCGCGTCCTTTCGGGTCGGGTTTTAATTTGAAATATTTTTATGGCGATGCCTTCGTTTCGAGTTTATTTTGTTTGAAGTATTAGGGCGATACCTTCGGCCCGGGCTACTTCGGGCTCGCTTTGCTCGGTTATTGCTGCGCAATGAACCAAGCCCTGCGTATCCCTATCGCGGCTTTATAAGAATAGTATATAAATGCCTTAGCCGGCTATAGGGGCGTAGCGTTCTTTTAACCGTTAGGTTAAAAAACCGAACCTGTGAAGCCCGGAAGACGGCGACCGCAAAGCGGTAAGGCCCAAATAAAAAATATCATGATGAATATAATTTGGGCAATGCCTTCGGGTCGGGTTTTAATTTGAAATATTTTTATGGCGATGCCTTCGGCCTGGGCTAATCCGGGCTCGCTTTGCTCGGTTGCCTTCGGCGAAAAAACCCTGCGTATCCCTATCGCGGCTTTATAAGAATTGTATATAAATGCCTTAGCCGGCTATAGGGGCGTAGCGTTCTTTTAACCGTTAGGTTAAAAAACCGAACCTGTGAAGCCCAGAAGACGGCGACCGCAAAGCGGTAAGGCCCAAATAAAAAATATCATGATGAATATAATTTGGGCAATGCCTTCGGGTCGGGTTTTAATATGAAATATTTTTATGGCGATACCTTCGGCCCGGGCTAATCGGGCTCACTTTGCTCGGTTGCCTTCGGCGAAAAAACCCTACGTATCCCTATCGCATTTTTACTACTTGTAGAATCTCGTTCGCCTGGGCGCAGCGATTTTAATAACCAAATCAAACCTATAAATAGTTTCAATTTTATTTCATTTAAATTATAAGCAAAAAAAAAGAGGCGCAAATTACGCCTCTTTAATATATACTACAGCAAGTATTTACTCAATTACAATTCGTTTAGATATGCCTAATTCGGATACTTGTATTAAGTAAATACCCTTAGCCCAATCTGATAATTGTAATACATTATTTGTATTTAAAACTAACACTTGTATTAATTTTGATTGTGCATCAAATATTTTAAGTGTTTTTCCAATTGCCTGATCACTAGCACCAATATTTAATAAGCTAGATGCCGGATTTGGATATATATCTAAATACTTATTTTGGTTTTGGGCAATGCTTGTACATGCATTTATTAAAACCTGAACAGTTGTACTTGCCGTACATGAATTTGTACCTGTACCAGTAACGGTATAATTATATGTATTGGGCGTGTTATTAATTGTAATGCTTGTACTTGTGGCACCATTGCTCCAGGCATAAGCATTTGCACCCGAAACAGTAATTGTGCCGGTTTCACCTGTACATAAAAGAGTATTACCTGTAATACTTAAAATTGGATTTTGATTTACACTAACAGTTGCCACAGCTGCACTTGCGCTAATACAACCAGCGGTACTGGTACCTGTAACCGAATACGATGTAGTTGTTGTGGGGCTAACAATGGTATTGCCACCACTTATGGTATAGGTATTAGCGCCATTAGGTATAAGGGTAAAGCTTTGACTGTTACAAATAGTACCACTGTTAACGCTTATTTGAGGTAAAGCAAATACGGTAATAGTTGCCACAGCTGCACTTGCACTGATACAACCTGCCGTACTGGTACCGCTCACGGTATAGCTGCTGTTTACCGAGGGGCTCACAACGGCATTACCGCCCTGAATGGTATAGGTGTTGGCTCCGCTGGGACTAATGGTAAAGTTTTGACCGTTGCAAATGCTACCGCTGTTAGCGGTTATTACAGGAAGTGCGTAAACCGTTACATTGGAAATGGCAGCGCTTGCACTGATACAACCTGCTGTACTGGTACCGCTCACCGAATAACTACTGTTTACCGAGGGACTCACAACGGCAGTACCACCCTGAATGGTATAGGTATTGGCCCCGCTGGGACTAATGGTAAAGTTTTGACCGTTGCAAATGCTACCGCTGTTAGCGGTTATTACAGGAAGTGCGTAAACCGTTACATTGGAAATGGCAGCACTTGCACTGATACAACCTGCCGTACTGGTTCCGCTCACCGAATAACTGCTACTAATGGTTGGTGAAATGGTAATACTTGAATTGTTTGAATTGTTGCTCCAGGTATAGGTGTTGGCACCACTGGCGGTTATATTAATGCTTTGTCCGGCACAAAGGGTAGTTGTGCCTGCAATACTCAAGGTAGGAAGCGAATTTACAGAAACACTTACTATTGCAGATGGTGTACAGCCTGCAGATGTTGTTCCAACTACAGAATAATTGGTATTTGCCGTTGGAGAAACAATTGCATTTGAACCTGTTTGAGACGTACTCCAAGTATAAGTATTTGCACCACTGGCGGTTAAACTTAAACTCTGACCAGCACAGGATACACTGGCTGAACTTGCAGCATTTAGAGTTGCAATAGAAGCCGTGTAAAGTTGTTGTATTTCACATGAACTAAGTGCTCTGTTCCAAATCCCAATATCGTCCAATATTCCGTTAAAATAAAATCTATTTCCCCCACTACCAATATTAAATGGTATGTTTGCATTTGAATTGTAAGCAAAAGCAGCGCTGTAAGTTAAAACCCCGTTTACAAACCATTTAGTTGTTGAGTTTTCATAAATAAAAACTAAGTGATTCCATGAATTTGTAGTTGGAGTAATTGTCGTAATATCAGCACCCCCTCCAGTGTGATAAATTAATTTATTAATTAAATTATTTGGTTGATGATTATGTAACACAAGACTCCCTTGCGATGTATTAAATGCCGCATCTCTTCCAATTAGCACTTGCCAACAGTTACTGCTTAGCGGCGAACATAATGAACTAAAATTTACCCACAAAGAAATTGAAATAGGAGTATAAATTAAATTAGATAATGAAGGTACATTTATATATGAATTCGCACCATTAAATTGATACGCTGAATTAGAAGAACTAAACCTGTCAGTTGTTAATACGGCTCCATTGTTTACGCCATTATTGCTGTTACCGCTTAGATCTGCAGTATTACCTGTAAAAGGGTACCAAGAAATTAAACTGTTTGTAGGCACATAATTTGGAATTTGTGCATTAGCTATTGAAGTTGTAAATAGCAAAAATAAGATGTGTAGTTTTTTCATGAACATAAAATTATTCTATGTTTTACATAAAATCAGTTTCAATTAGTTTCATTTTTGATTTCATAATTCAGTTTATGTTAATTCTGTATAAGAATTTCCTTTTATCGCTTGGGTCTTTTATTCTTGAGACTGAATTCAAATATTTCTTTTCAATTTCTAACATTAATCTATGTCTTCTTAAAC
>Ga0255099_1000211_pt1 | contig 23758 bp, 37 predicted proteins | sample Colum_Colum_RepA_2_FD_188451 | JGI IMG/M metagenome (GOLD analysis project Ga0255099, IMG submission 188451) | Freshwater microbial communities from Columbia River, Oregon, United States - Colum_Colum_RepA_8d | ecosystem: Environmental > Aquatic > Freshwater > River | place: USA: Oregon...
TAGGGCAGGCCAACCGCGATATCCGTCCAGGTAATATCCCCAGCAACCGCAGCAGTCGTCTGGGTGCCAACAGTCGTCCAGGTAACGCCGTCATTGCTGACCTGGAAGGTCAATGTCGGGGCAACGCCGCTCCATTCCACGCCCACAGTATTCACCACCGTGTCATCGGTGAAATTCACCGTGTAGCTGGTGGAAGTCGTTGTGGTCGTGCCCGAGAGCAATTGCAGGGTCCGGTAGTTGAGGTTCAGCACCTCAACCGTGCCAGCCGGCAGCGTGACAATCGGCTGGTTCTCGTACATCGGCAGGATCAGCTTCTCAATGCACCAGCTGGGCGTCTTGATGTTCGCCAGCTCGGAAAGCATCAGATAGAGGCTGTCCAGCGCGTAGGACTGCATTTCGGCCGTGATTGCCTGGGCCGGCAAACGACAGCGCCGGAAGGCGTGATCAACCACCTTCAAGGCGTTAAAGGTCGTGCCGCTTATGCTACCCGAGTAGGCCATGCGTTCTCCGCTATGAAAGCGTTGGCCGCTGGTTCAGCTTGCCCATAAAGGTTTGCGGCAAAGTATAATTCACCGCAAACCAAATGCCAAGATTTACTTCTTACCCTTGCGAGCCTCAGACAGGCCGATTGCAATGGCCTGCTTGCGGCTTTTGACCACCGGGCCAGACTTGCTGCCAGAGTGCAACTCGCCCGCCTTAAACTCACGCATGACCTTGCCGACCTTGGCAGATCCACCCTTGGCCATGTTCACGCCGCCCTTGGCGCTGGGCAGGTTAGGGGCCTTGCCGTCAGCCAGAAGGTTCTTCGCGCTGTTCTCCTTCTTGCTGTAGAGCATGTCCGCCTTGGGCGCCGGCGCAGCCTTGGGGCCGCTGATCATAGGCTTGCCGTTGTTGGTCGGGTACTGCTTACGCATCGCCATACCGCCTTTTGCGTAGCCCGCATCCTCGCCCATAATAGCCCGCTCACGAGCCATTTCAGCGCGGGGAGAGCGAAGGCCCTGAGAGATACGGCGGGAAGGCCGCATAATCTGCATAGCCCGCTCGGCCGCCATCTGGTCAGCCATTTCCCGCTCACGGTTGATGGCGTCAATAAGCTCGGGAATAGTCCGGTCAATCATAGGGCGGCGCGGATCATCCACAGCCCCACCACCGGCCTTTTTCATCGGCCCACAGGATCCGCCACGGGCATAGCCTTTGACCATCTGCTGGCCGGCAGATCCAGAATACCCCTTGTCAGAGGGGAAGGTGAACTCAGAAACGTATTTGAGCGTCTTGCCCATGTTAAATCCCTCTCACTCGGTTGCTCTCGATCAGCCGATCAAGCTTTGCGTCTAGCACTTCAAGGCGGTTCATGACGCGATTGATATCGGCATGAACCTCAACCTTGGTCACATATTCCTTGGCAATCTCTTCACGGGTCTTGTTCAGCAGGATCGTCACGCGCGCTAATTCAGCCGCCTTATCCCGCAGCACCCAACTGACAATGCCGATCACCAAAGACAGGACCGTATTCCACAGCATCAGTTCCATACGCCACCCCCGTTAAGAGGTGGCGTAGGTTTTAATGCCCTCAATGACGACAGTATAACTGTCGCCAGCAGTGGCATCAGTTGTGGTGAAAAGAACGTCCCCCGTTACGCCGGCGCCCGCATTACTAGGGATGCCGCCAAACGAAGAGAAATCCATGAGGTAATTGCTGTTTTGAGGGATCATCCACGCAAATGTATCAGCAGTCGCATCAAACAAAATGCGAATGTTGAGGCCATGATTGGCGCCCCAAATTTTATTGATCTTGATCCCATTACAGGCAAAACCAAAAGAATTTGGGTTCAGCGTTGATACGTCAATTTTTACAACAGCAGTTTCCCCGGTGCCGTCACTAATGCAAGTAAACTTGCCTATGAACAGCCGTTCACCATCAAGGATCGTCTGTGAGGAGACTGTATCAGCCATTGCGACCTCCTATTAGGCCGCAACCGCGCCGCTGATACCAATAATCGCCCAGCCGGCAGCCGTGTAAACGAGGGTCGCGCTATCACCCACATTGGTGAAGGTGATGGTCGTGAAACCAATCTTCGTGGTCGGCGTGAGAACGGCAGAACCGCCGTCAACCACATGGCTGATGATCTTGATCTGACCAGTAGTGCCATTGGCCAGCGTCAAAGCCTGGGCCGCACCCGTGGTGGTCAGCGAGGTGAGCATGTCGGTGATATTGACCGCGCCCGCGCCAGACAAAGCCTGATTGGTCGCGAAAATGTCGCCCGTCACATTGCCGGTAATGTTTCCGGTGATGTCACCGAGGAAACCGTTGTCTGATTTAACAGGGCCAGTAAAACGAGTTTGAGCCATCACAGAACTCCTTTCAGATGTTGATATTTAAGAGCAAGCCGTCGGACAGCACTAGTATCAGCACCTAAACGTTTTGCCCGTTCCGCATAGGTTAGGCCAGAGTTTTCCACGATAAACTTTATCTTAGCAATAAATTTTGGGTCCGAGTGATTGCGTGCCATTTGTGCATCAGAAAGAGTTTTTCTGTATTCTTCGCTTTTGTAATCAAAAGTTGACGCCCTACGGCCAAGCCGTATGCGCTCCTTTACTTCTTCGCTGTGGTTTTTCCCCCTCATAGGGGCCTTCGCAAAATCAGCAATATTGTAAACTGTTTTTTCTTCAAACCATGCATTACCAGTTAAAAATGCATTTTCAAGGCCATCTAAGTCCTCAACATTTTGGCATTCAATTTCTATTGAACCATAAAAATTTTCAGCGCCATATTTGTTATAAGCATTTTGAAGTTTTTGATTAGTATGCTTGTTCCATCGCAAAAGCCTGAAATGTTCTCTCAAACGCTTTTTTACTTTTTGAGATTGGCCAACATAACATTGGCCGGTTGCTTTATTTACAATCTTGTAAATCCCCATGACATCTATTTTATATGGCATAAACAGCATCCTTTGATGTTGTTAAAGCCATAGCACAGACAAAGAAAAGGGGGCAACAGCCCCCTTCCCCATTCTGGGCTAGTTCCCCGTAAGGGATTACACGCCAGCCGTGCCATACACGCCGCGCGGATCAGTCCAACCAAACGTATAACGCTCGGTGGCTTTGTAGCGCATGCTGTCGGTTTCAAAGTCGCCTTCCATGGACTTCTCAAGGCCACGACGCATCATCAGCTTCAGCCCTTCTGGGGCGTCAGTCTGGATCCACCAAGCGGTGGTGGAGGTGATACGAGAAAGGTTCGCTTGGCCTTCGGCCAGCAAGCCCATCGACTTCACCGGGTTGATGTCGTTGTCAGCCGTGCCAGTCCGCAGAACCGACTTGAGCAACACTTCCGCCTGGAAGACGTTGCTCGGGCCAGTCACGATCTTCTTGGGCGTCAGACGGATGCGCTTGCCGTTGTTGTCAACAGCATTGCGGATCTGAATGAGGAGCTGCTCAAGAGAGGTCTGCGACAGCGCCGCCGCGGTGGTCAGCTGGTTGCTGAACGTACCATTCACGATCGGATGGTTCGTCGCAACGAGCGCAACACCGTCGCCGCCCGGATAGGCTGCGTTGAAGGCGCGGTTCAGAATGTTGGCACCCAGCGTCTCCTTCGTTTCGATCAGAGACTGCGCGAGGTGCTTCGCGTAGGTCTGGCCAATACGAATGTGATCGCCGTCTTCCACAAGCACCTTGGTCAGGCTGAAGGCCAGACCATAGACCTTGTAGAGGTAACGCTGCAGGAACAGCACGCCACCGGACTGGTAAGACACGGCCATGCCGTCAGGCAGCTCAGGAGCCGCGCCAAAGCCATAGAGCACAGGCTCTTCATGGTAGTTGCGCGGAATGCCCTTCTGCTCACGGAAGACCATCTTCCATTCGTCAGCACGCTGATCATAAACGCCGTCAAAGACTTCGTTCAGGATGGGTTCAACTACCGACCGAAAGTCGGTACTACGCATCGGAGTAGCCATAGATCAAACCCTCCTATCAGACCGAGTTGACCGGCGCTTTGTAGTGATGCTCGTTGATACGAACAGTCACTTGCACATAAGCGTCAGTGATGGAATCGAAAATGCTATAGGCGAAGCCCGTGATCTGGAACTGACCAGAGGTGGCCTGAATAGCGGTGAGGTAGGTGTTGCTCAGACCCGTCTGGGTAGAGCCACCCGGCGACGCGACAGTCCAATCGCACTCTTCGCCGACAGCGGTCTGCACCGTCGTGCCCGGCGAGGGGTTGTTGTACTGGACATCAAACAGCGTTTCCGGGTCGTCATACACCCAGGCAACGATTTCGGTGCCGGTGGTGCCAGACGGCCAGAAGGGGCTGATGGTGGGCTTGCCAGTCGCGTCAAGGTACTGACAGCCGGCGAAGATGCCCAACAGAGACACGCCATCGGTGGTGCCCGTGCGGGTGCCATCGCTGGAGCCAAGTTGGATTACGCCGTTGTCAGTCAGCTTCACCGGGTCGCCGGAGAAGATGTTCGCCGCGTAGGTCGAAGCAATCGTATAGGCTTTCGGGCGCATCTGCCCACTGTTGTGGTACGAAGGCCGGAAGCCGAAAGGCGCGCTAGTCGAAGACATAGCAAAGCTCCTAATCGGTGAGGGGTTTACGAGAGGTCAAAAAGAGCCTCCCGCCGTTGCCCAATCTCCAAATTGCCTTCGCCCATCTGCAACTTAGACTTAGACGCTCGGGCCTGCTGCTCAAGGAAGTCGGCCGTATCGGTCAACTTTTCCTCTTCACGCAGCGGCGCATCATGATGGGCTTCCTGCATGTACTTCTCATAAAGAGAAATTGGCAGCTTGAAAGCCAGCATCTCATTCACGCCAATAAGCCCAGCCCAATCGCCGGTCTTCAGCGTTGCATATTCCCAGCCGGGAACATCTTCCGGCTTAACTGGTTCATAGCCCAGGCGGATACGCATCTGAATTGAATCACGCGGATTGGTGGTCGTAAGCCAGCAAGTGTGCCAGCCAGGGATCGAAGGCAAGTCCGGTAGAGAGGACTGAAAAAACTGTTGACGGAACATCGCAACCCGCTCGTCATCCGAGATTTCGCGATTTTGGGTCACAGCGCGATCTTTCATCGCCCTGGTTTCGCGGCCCTCACCAGCAGATTTCCTAAAGCGTTCGTCAGACATAATTCGCTCCTTTCAGCGAATGCGTTAATTATGTGAGATAACCCACAGAGATGCAAGAATTAAGAACGGTTCTGCCGGTCATACTCGGCATACCGGGCCACATAGCGGTTCCGCAGGACCGGATCGTCCCACACACCCGCCTCAATTAGGGCCTGTTTCCGCTCCGGAGAGATGTAAATCTCCTTCCGGGTGCTGGTCGGCGCATACTCCCGGCCAGACCCCACAGCAGGGCCTCCCCGAGGCTCTCGGCGGCTTTCAGGCCGCTCAGATGACCGTTTGGGCGCATCCCCGTCAAACCGCTCTGGCAGCCTCTTAGACGCCCGGCGGCGCAATTCGTCCCAATAATCGGCACTTTGGGGATTGAACCCCTCCTTGGCTAATGATTGGTCAATCGCAATGACAATAGCTGAGTCCTCGTCACGGCCTTGGGCATCATACCAGGGGTTCTCCTTGATGAACTCCTGAGCATGACGCATCGTCATGTCGTCAATTTGCTGGGGCTGCGGCTTTTGCTGGGAAGCCTGCTGCTTTTGGAAGTTGAGCTGTTGGATCCGGGCAATGGCCTGATCCCGGTAGCGCATGGCCTGGGTGACATCCTCACCATTGCCGGCAGCCACCGCCTTGGCAATCACCCTATCGGCCATTTCGGCTTCTTGGGCAGCCTTGGCAATCGCCCCATCAAAAGCGCTCAGGTCCAGACTGTGGGCCCGCTGCTCCTGCGCCAGCATGCGGCGCTCAAGGTCGTCGTTTCGCTTCCGTAGGAAGTCCAACTCAACCTGATCGCGGTTGCGCGCGTCGTCACGGCGCTGCTTCCGCATCATCTTTTCTTGGCGGCGCCGCTCCTGAATGCTTAGCCGCTCGTCGCCGGCCTCGTCGTCGTTCCGCCTTGCAGATCGCTCGTCCTGGCCGTCATCGTCATTTTCAGTGAGGTCTGCCTTATCCTCAACAATGACAATCTCTTCTTTGCTGTCGTCGTCTTCCTTCAATACGTCAGACATTGTCAAACCTCCACCCAATCGGTTGCTTGCATATCTGATTGGCTTGCCAACCAACCCGTTTGATACCGATTTTGTGCGGTCCACATATCAAAATGCGGCTCAATAATCAGTTCATCAAGACCGCGACTTTCAAGGAATGCTTTAGTGATTGGCGCGTCAGAGCGTAAATTGTCTTTATGCACACTATAACCACCGGCTTGTAGGATAAACATTCCCTTACCATTCCACCCTTCTCGGGCTACTTTTTTGCCTGCTTTTAAAGCGGCAATTGCTTCACCAAAATTCATACTTCATCTCCTTTCAGATGAATGCTTTGATAGCCAGAGGGTCGCCCTCAATTTTGCCAATGATGTCCAGGTCGTTGAAAATCACGAACATGGCGCTGGTGTCGCGGTCAATCGACACTTCCCAGCGGTCACCGCCGTATTTCGGCACGCGCACGAAATCACCGGGCTGGCACCACTCACCTTCCGGCCATGTCTGCTGCGTGTCGCGGTTTTTGAACGCCAGCGGGCCAAGGGAGATCACCTTGGCAACCTGGGTGTTCCACTTTTCAGTGTCTTTGGTGTCATTTGGTAGAATAATGCCGCCAGCGGTCTTGCTCTTTGCTGTACGGATCTGGACCAGAACGCGGCTTCCGAAAGGCAGCACGCCGGCGCTAACTGCCGGGAAAGCCTCTCCCAAAGCGTTCTCATAAGTCGTTGTCAACATTCTTCTCCTCATCAAGGATTTTTAAGAGTACTTCAATGGCTGCCTCATATCCGGCAACCACACCGACACGATACCCGTACTCAAAAGCATCGCGCTGTTGGGGCCGCTTCAAGGCGTCTGCCGCAAATTGCTGCTGCTCTGCCTTGAGGCGGTTTAAGAGTTTGGTTTCAAAATTCACGCCTGATTTTTTTCCGTCTTGGGCTCTGGCGGCAGAGACTGACCGTCCACCTTCTCGCCCGCAGCCAAGCGGTGCTTCTGCTTCACATAGGCGCTGTTCATAGAAACAGTGCCCTCTTTCGGCTTATCGGCCATGGTGATTTCCTTATCGCGTTCCTGGGTTAATCCCGGTGCCGGTGCTTACCGCCACCTTCTCGCCGGTGGCCATCTCGGCCGCCGCAAGCAACTTGGCGGTGTCATTGTCCGCCGTGTTCATACGCTCGCGCCCAGCCATTTCAGCCGCAGTGCGCTGGCTTTCGGCCATCTGCCGGAACTGCTCAGCTTGCAACTTCTCGGCACGCGCCTGCTGCTGATCCGTAAGCTTGGCCGCATCATTCTGCTGCTGGATTTGCAACTTCTGCTGATCCAATTGGATCCGCGCCTGATCAACCTGGGCGCGCTGCTGCAGCGCCTGCCCTTGGATTTGGGCATTGAGTTGCGCGACCTGCATGCTGCTATCGGGCGGCATCGGCGGTTGCGGCCGGAACTGCTGAGCGGCCTGATCAATCTGCGCCAACTCCTGGCCAAAGGCGCCAAGCTGCTGCTCAATAAACTGCTGGACTTGTATAATCACCTTGGTCTGCTCAGTGGCCTCGTCAGGGATAAGGCCCTGCTTGCTGGCTTCGTCCACAGCATTGTGCGCCTCCACCAGATAGTAGTTCAGCAGATGGTCGCGCAGGTGGGTGGCCATGGGGTAGAGAAACGTCTTCACGATCACCGGGTTGCTGCCAAACAGCGGGGATTTCAGGAACGCCATGTGCGTCATGATATGCGCCATGTGATCCTGCTGCGGCATGACATAAATCGGCCGCCCCATGGTGGCCGCGACATTCTCGCTGACCGGATCCATGTTCTCGGTTGCCGGCAGCGGTTGCAGCACTTCATCTGCTGGCACCTTGAGGGTGCGGAGGAACATCTCCTCCACCTTCCGCATGTCGTACATCTGCGGCAGGGCGCCAGCACGCTGCATGATCGCCTGCACCTGGGCGAAGCGCTGCGTTTCAGAGAAGATCGCCGGGTCGCTAACGGGCACAACATCAAGCGGCCCATCAAAGTCTGCCGGCTCAATTTCAATGCCAGCATCCTGCGCCTCAATATCCTCCTCAGTCAGATAGGCGCTGTTGATGCGGTGCAGGATCTTGAAGCACCGCGCCATTGAGTTGTGCAGGCGCGAGTGGATGCTGGAGAACACCACCATCCCCTGCTCAATCAGCGCCATTGTCGTGCCAACAGGCTGATTGGGGTTCTGGTCGCTCAGCTTCTCAAAGCTGGTCTGCACAACACCCTTGCCGGCGTCCACCAGGAAGCCCAGCAACTGGAACAGCGTGGGGCTCGGCGGATTGAACGGCATGGGCATGGCGAGCTTACGCACGTCATCAATCAGTGCGCCGCCCTCCATCTCAACCACTTCAGTCGGCTGGAGGTTGATGGTCTGGCCGCCAGGGCCGCCCTTGAGCTTCAGCAGGGTGGGGATGTTTTGGATGTGGGCACTGTCCAGCAAAGCCCTCAGCGCGCCCGTAGCGGCCCCAGAAAGGCCGCCAATCATGTGCGTCAGGCCAATTGGATAAGCACCGCGCCAGGGCACAAACGGGAACTCAACGATCCAATCCAACTCCTTGTGGTTGGGGTCGTCCTGCTCCCAGTTGCGATACAGCGCCAGCGCCTTGCCGGTGGATTTGTCCACACTCAGGATGTAGGGGCTGACACCCTCATCAAAATCAAGAAACGTGTAGATTTCAAAGATCGTCCGCAGCCCGTCCTCGTTGTAGCTGGTGGACTTGCGGCCCTCGATCTTGTCATTGGCAATGCTGGCCTTGGAGAACTCCGGATCATCCGGGTAGCCAAGATCCACATCAATATACATTCCGGCACGAACGCGCCGCTCATATTCCATCTTGGTGATGTACTGAACGTGCGTCTTGCGCTCGGCCGAATAGAAGTTGGTGGCAGCAAACGGCAGGTAAACGTCGTCAATTGGCACAAACTCGGCCTGGGGGCGCCGGTGCTGATTGTTCCACATGAACTTCATGTATTGGCCGCCGCCCAGCGGCAACTGCGTGCTGAGCTGCTCCAACTCGGAGCGGAACTCCGGCATCTGCTCGGTGGTCTGCCAATTCATGAAGGTGGCCTTGCGCTCGGCCTTATCCACCTTCTCTTTGTCTTTTTGGCCGTAAATTTTACTCTTAACAGGGCCGTTAGGCGGGAAAATTTCCTTCATGAAGCGCGCGGAGAAATCCACGCACGCTTCCACCAACATCGGGTGAACGACCTTATTTGCACCCGTAAACTGCGCGCCGCCAGGAGCGTCATCGCCCAAGCCAGTGCGACGGAGGCCTTCCTCGTAAAGCTTGTCGCGCTTTTCGCGGGCCTCCTTGTCGCGGTCTATTTTTTCAAGAAGATCGTTTACCGCTTCTTTGAGAAGCGCCGGATCAACCTCTTCCACAATGTTCGCAAAGTGTTCCAGGTTGCTTTGATTTTCTTCTTCATTCTCAAGCCGAATGATTGCTCCGCCATCTTCAGTGTCCCTCACTTCGCTGTTTTTGTCGTCCAGAAACTCTACAGTTTCGCCGCGATCATCGTCGTCATCATTGAGAGTTTCAGACATATTGTGCCTCAATTTGTTTTGCGAGCTGGTCTACCGCCCGCGGATCATAGGCGGAAACTGAACCTCCGCCAGCGTATTTGGCATGCAACTTGGCCAGCCCGCCATGGGCATAGCCGCGCCCATAATCCATGCCGTAGCCTGCCGCACCATATGCCGGCGTGGGCTCCGGCGCATTGAAGACCCCAGGCTCATAACTCATTACCGTGGGATCCAGGCCCAACTCTTTGCCGATTTCGTTGCCAATCATGCTGCCAATCGCGCTAGCACCAGGGATGCCAGTAGCAAGGCCCATCAGGCCGCCAATAACGCCCGGCACACTAACGCTGACTGCTGGCGTCTGGTTGCCAATCTCATCAACATTGACGCCCATCTGCACGCCCGGCGGTGATATCGCGCTCTGGACGCCATACCCCAAGGCTTGCCCAAAACCGATTTCGCCGCGCCCCAAGGCGCCAATTGCTTCAGCAATACCCGGCGCAGCATTGAAGCCAGTCGGCGCCACGCCGCCCGTATCGGCAATGCCATAGCCCCGGCCGGCCTCTCTAGCATCAACCGCTGTTTGCATATTGGCGGCGGCCTGCGTGCCTTCTGGGTCTTCGCTTGACATGCTTTGATTTGGGTTAGAGTCAGGGGCCCCTGGAGGGCCACCGCCAGCGCCAGCACCCGTAGGGCCAGCGCCTTGGCCTTGGTTGCCGCCAACAGCATCCTGAGTGGCAGCTTCAGACATAGAGTTTGCGTTGTCGCTGCCCGGCCCTTCTCCAGGCCCCTCATCATACGCCCGGATGCCGTGCTTGGTCATGCGGCCGGAACCACCGCGCGCCTTCAGCAGCGCAGCCTCCCGATCCGTAATGTAAGCAAGCTTATGCTCCTGGCCGCCAATGTAAGTTTTTGCCGGCGCCTCTACCTCGCCGCCCTCGGCAAACTCCTGCACAATCCGGTCAATCTCATCCGGGTCATACGCAGTTGCAGGCTCACGCACCATGCCGCCATCGGCATACTTCTGATCCAACTCAGCAAGGCCGCCCTTGGCGTAGCGGCGCGTGATGTCAATCAGATCATCGCCAAACATGACGTAGTTATGCGTGCCGCGCCCTGCAGCGCGTGAGCCTTCATCCAGATAACGCAAGCCAGGAATGCCAATATCAGAAAGGGCGCTGGCTGCGGCCTCGGGGCTTCCCTTAGAATACTCAAGGAAAGACATAATGTTTTCCCCGCGAGGAGTTCTATTTCTCGTCTGCATGGGAGAGGTAAAATCAGAAAGATTTTCTCTGTATGCTTTCAAGATGCCCGCTGCTTTTAATTCATCTCTAATATTCCTGGCTTGCGCTGCAATTGGCGCATCCAAGCTGAGCAAATTTTCAGGCTCAGTGCGAAGGTTAACTTCGTACATGTGGCCACGAGATGAATCTCGATAAGATTTTATTAATTCAGCTATTTTTGCTCTATCAAAAGCGCGGAGTTCAGCATTTCCAGCTTGAGCAAAGTAAGCTGCTGTTTCTGGGTCATGCTCTAAAGCTTTTCCCATGCGCCTAATTTCTATTTGACTTTGCCTACTTATTGGCAAGCCAATACGGTTTGCTTCATACTCTAAATCAATCATGCCTTTGTGCGCTAAACTATCTCTATATGCTTGTGCAATACGTTCTAATTCAGCAAAGTAAAGCCCGCGCCCATAAGTTTGATTACCCTCACCCGTGCCAATCTTGCTGATGTCAAAACGATCAAAACGATATGGGCTGCCATGGTAGGCGCGGATGCTGGCAGGCCCCTCAGCAAAGCCACGCACCACATTGATCTGCCGCTCTTCCTCCGGCGTTGGCTCAACATCGCCGCGCACTACAGCGCTCATGCGCTGGCCAGCCTCGCCAAATGAGCGCGGCATCGGCGCAAACCCGCGGCCTTCCGCAGAACGCAACTCAGTAACAGGCTCGCCAGCACCAACAGCACGATTAGCCAGAATGCTGAGGTAATCCTCGTCAGAAGGCCGAGGCACAGGCGCAGCAGCCGGGCGGCGGGCGCGGCCGCCCTCGGCATACTTCTTGGGCTTGCCTCGATACTTCTGGTTCAGATCACGGAGGGACTTGGCGGCCATATCATTCACCCTCAAGGCCAGCAGCAGCGCCAGCACCCAAAAGCCCAGGGACAACAAGCGGCTGTTGCCTGTTAGCAAAACGGCGGAACACTTCTTCAGGCGTCAAACCACGCTCAGCAGCACGATCCTCAACAACCCGGTTGAAGATGTTGTCAAACGTATCAAGGCTGCTTTCACGCACGCCAGTGCGCTTTGCTGCGCCCATCCACAAGCTTGCCTGCAACTGCGCCGGCGTCATGCCCATGCGATTAGCGATATCCAGCGCAAGCCGCTCATAGGCGCCATACTCATTGTCGCGCGGCACCTCGTCCCAAACTGTGGGGCGGTTGCGAATGAACTGGAACAACTCACCTTCTGCACCGCCAGCCTCCCGCACAGCACGAGCCGCATTAAAGCTCGTCTGCATTACTTCCTTGCCGGTTGCATCCTTTACCTTGCGGGTCTTGATGTTATCACGCGCGATCTCTGGGAAGCGTTCAGCAATTTCAGATGCAAGCTCTTGGCTGATTACAGCGCTGCCATGCAGGAAGCGAGGGTCATTAGACGCCATGCCAATGAAGCGCATGAAGTGCTTGTCGGCCGCGATGTTCTCAGGGTTGCCAAGCAGGCTGTTGGCAAACCCACGAGGCTTTGGCGCTCGCGTTGGTTCAATATTTTGAAGGAACTCACCGCGATCAATAAGGTTACTCAAAACCCCTTGATACTGTTGCGTCAAACTGCCGTAAGGTTCTGGCGGCCGCGGGTATTTTCCTGTTGCCTCAAACTCTGCTTGGCGCGCAACGCGCGACTCAGCAGGCTCAGCAAAATAGTAAGATGCCTGCCGAATATTGGGATACACAGCATTGCCAGGGCTGGCGCCACCTATGCGATACATAAATTCAAGCCACGCATCATGGCCTGCTTTTTCACCAAGCTCGTCAATAAACCGCTGCCGCGTGGCCTCGGTGTTGTACCAAGCGCGGCCAATATCTTCGCCTTCGCGAGCCGTAGCCATGATGTCATTCAAAAGGTCTGGCTCGTTATCAAGCCGCCCTTGGAACTCGGCAAAGCGTGCGCTTTCACCTCTTGCCGGCGCGTGTCGGATTACCGTGCCAGGGCTTCTGTCAGGCGCTGCGCCAGGAACGTCAGGAACCGGAATGGCTTCACGCAATCCGCCAGTAGCTGGTTTGCCGGAACGCGCCGCGCCAGCAGCCATCAAAACTCCTCTACCAGTTGGCGGCTTGTTAGCCCCAATGACAGCGCGGGGGTTTGGCTCAAAATCAACCTCTGGCACTTCGTAGTTGATCCTCGGCGGCCGGCGACCACGACCCGCACCCAGCGTCTGCGCCGGGCCACCCTGCACCCCAGCCATGGGCAGCAAATCCAGCGCCCCAGGCACCGCCAGAGATGTCTCGCCCGTGTCCACATCCTGGCCAACAGGCAGCACAGCAGACCGGCGCGTGGTCGGCGCAAAGTCTCGCACATCACGGCCTTGGAGGCCTTCAGGATCAATCAGGCGCCCGTCTGGCATCTCAATAGCGTAGCCGCTGCGGGTGTCAGTCGTCTGCACAATCCGGCCGCCCTCGGGGATCTCAATCCCTGCCATGGCGCTCAGCATGCCGCGCTGCACATCCTCCGGCCGGGGGATCAAGCTTGCCGCCGCTTCAAATGGCGACACGGCATTGCCTGGGTACATCTCGCGACCACCGCGCGGCACCGGCACGCCAGCAACGCCCAGGCGCGAGGCTGGGGTCATCAGCGGATCCCGCTCCAGCAGGCGCCGATCATACTCCTCATCAGCAGAGCGGATTGTCGGCGCGTCGGCGTAGCGGTCCTCCATGTCAATCAGGCTCTCGCGCACGCGGCCGCCCTCGGCGTAGCCCTCAACGCCAGCACGCCTCATGATATTCTTAACGTAATCTTGCGTTTCAGTAATCCGGGGGATCTGATTGCCGGCCTGGGCAACCCTGTTGGGCCCGGCATTGTAGGCGGCCAGGGCCAGCGGCAGGCTGCCAAAGCGGTCAATCTGCTGGCGCAGATACCGCGCGCCAGCATCAAGGTTTTGCGCTGGATCATAGCGGTCAGCACGCAAATCCGCTGCCGTGCCGGGCATCAACTGCGCCAAGCCATAGGCGCCCCGGCGGCTGCGGGCCTCCGGGTTGAATTTGCTCTCCTGGTAGACCAGCGACAGGAACACGTCGCGCGGCAGGTTATACTTCTCCGCCAGTTTGATGGCCTCGGACACCCAAGGATTGTCGGCGGGCAGCACGGAGCCAATGCGCGGCGGCACGGCATCGCCGGCAGTCTCGCCCGGAAATACACGAGGGGGGCCAGCCTCTGCGCTATCCCCGGCTGTTCGGGGAGGTGCCACAGCCGGAGGAATAGGAGGCAGCGGCAGAGACTGGCGGCTGGCAGACCTGCGCTGCTCGGCCGCTAGGGCAGCAGGCACGTCAAACTCTTGCATGCGGGGGCGGCGCGTCGGGCGCTCCAGCTCACGCATAATATCCAGAGGCGGGCGGGGCGGTAGCGGGAGGGATCCGGACATTACCACTTCACCTTATTGGCCCAATAGGCCGCGCTGCTGGGCCCTTTGGCGATGTTGGCAGAATGCCGCGCCTTAAAGCTGGCGCGCTTGGTCTTCATCCGGTCCGATTCGCCTTCTTTGGGCTTGCCGGCGGTGGAAGCGCCCTGCTCGCCAAAGCGGATGACTTTCTCTTTGCCGTCATAGCATGCCTTCACGACGTGCGACTTCTTTGGATGGTCAGGCGTGCGGCGCGGCTTGTTGCAGGCCATGCCGTCTTTATCAACGCGGTTGCTCATGGCTTGCTCCGATACCGTGCGGTCTTGGCCGCAATCTTCTTGGGCTGCGCCACAAACTGCTCGCCCTTGGCCTTGCCCTCGCGCTTGGCGCGGGTGGTGGCAGCATACTCCTGCGGGGACAACGCCTTGATGGCCTTCTCGGGCAGATATCGCTCGCCAGTCTCAGACGAGGGCTTGCCAGACTTGGTTTGCCACTTCTGGTCGCCCCAAGCCTTGAGCGATTTCTGCGGCGCCTTCATTTGTAGCCGCCGCCCTTCTCTTTGTACTTTTTGGCTAGGAGTTGCGCCTTACGCGCGCTCCACTCGCCCGCACCTGTGCCCTGGACGGCAGACGCCTTGATGCTCTCAAAGAGCTTCTTCCGCATGCCCGGCTTGGTGTAATTGCCGGCGGCGTTCACTTTGGACTTGGAGTCAGACGGCATAAGGGTTCACCCTCTCGCGCTTGTATTGCCGCGGCTCGTCCCGGTCACGGGCCTGGGGCAAATCGAACCACCCTTCGTTCTTCAGGTATATTACGGCTTGGCTGAACGTGTCCACATAATCATCATGCTCGGCCACCGGGAACTTAGCCAGCTGCTTCAGGAAGGGCTGGGCCCAGCTCACTGGCTGCCCTCGGTTCTTGCCACTCTCGGGCAACCAGAGGAAGCCCATCTCCAGCGTGGGGCTGGCCTGATGCGCCCGGCTGATCTTGTCGGCGTTGCCGGGATTGTAGCCAATGGCCGGCACCTTGGCCAAGCGCAGATCCTGCAGCAGCGACTGCCCAGAGGCCTTGGCTTCCACCAAGATCCGGTCAGCCCGGCGGGCGGTGCGAAGACCGTCCTTAACCGTGGTGCCCCCATACTCGGTTGACCAGTCTTTGATCACCCTAGACCGCAGCTCGGGGTAGCTGAGATGCTCGTCCCAGGCGTCAATCAGCATGGCGTTGCGCTGGCTGTTATGACTGAAGATGCCCCAGACAGAGCAGGCGGTAGGGTCGCCCGAGGTTCGCTCGGTGAAGGCGCAGTCATACGACTGCAGGATGTACTCAAACTGCGGGAGGCCCTTGTCGGCCGGCCAAAGCTGAAACTCCTTGGTCTTGAGGATGCCGCCCGTGCTCGGCACCGGATCCTGCTGAAGCTGGCCCGAGGTGCCGTAGCTGCCCAGGAGTTGCTTCAGCTCGGTGATTTCCTTCTGGCCAAATCGCTCCGGGCAGATCAGCTCACCTTTTTTCTGCCGAGGATCGTAGGGGCCCAGGCTGGTCTTGCGGCGGACCCCATCCCACTCGGCCGGGATCATGAGGTGTTCCCACCCGCCAATGTCTGCGAGGATGTGGCCACTGATGTCGCGCTCATGCAGGCGCTGCATGATCGTGACCATGGCATCCTTTTTGGGATCGTTGAGGCGGGTTGACCAGACCATGTCAAACCATTCTAAGGCGCTATCGCGGATCACGTCTGACTGCGCTTCTTGGGCGCTGTGCGGATCGTCAAGGATCAGGCGTGAGCCGCCTTCCCCCGTGGCTGTGCCACCAACTGAAGTGGCCAGCCGGTAGCCGGTCTTATCGTTCTCAAACCGCTGCTTGGCATTCTGGTCGCCCGCAAGCTTAAACATGTGGCCCCAGCGTTCTTGATACCAGGGCGATTGGATCAGGCGCCGCGCTTTCAGGTTGTCGCGGATAGATAGGGTGCCGCTGTAGCTGGCGCAGAGGTATTTGTGGCTGGGATCAGTCAACCACTCCCACATTGGCCACATCACGCTGACGATAGTGGATTTGCTGTGCCTCGGCGGGATGTTGATCAGCAGCTTGCGGATTTCGCCGGCGGTGATGGCTTCCAGATGCTCGCAGATTTCCTCAATGTGCCAGGAAGGTATGAAGGGAACGCCCGGCTCAACCACCGGCCAAGCCTGCTGCACAAACTCGTACAATGACGCAGAGGCAGCCCGGCGTTTCTGTTCGCGCTTGATGGCATCCAGCAGCGCCTCGGGCTTGAGCGTGGCGTTCATTCTTTGGCGCCCGACGCCTTCCCTAACAGGCTCTGCATTTGATCAAGCTCGGCATCAGAGAGGCCCTTCAGATTGGCGTCGATCTTAATTGGCGCCCTGTCATTGTCGCCGCCGTGAGCATGATGATTGATTTCTTTCCATTTGCCGCGCGTTTTCATCCAGAAGATCGCGGCGGCAACGGACCCCTGCTCTCGGCTGGTCGCAATGCCAAATAGGTTCTGGGCAACGGCCGAGTTGGCTTTTGCCTCCCCGTTATCCAGTTCCTCGCGAAAGTATTTCTTTAGCGTGCTTTCAGCGATGTTTAGGATTTTCGCGATTTGCTCCTGGGTCAGCCCTAGACCGACCATCCGCTCCACCTGCTGCCGCTCTTTATCGGTGGGGACGAAAGGCTGATTGCCCCTTCTTTTTATAGGCGCCGTCAAATCATCCGGTGATTTTTCCTTGCCAGACATCAGATCACCGTAAATTTTCCAGTTTGTAGAGCGTGGTCATGTGCAGGGCGGTCAGGTCATCCAGGATGTTTTCCAGCGCTGGAACCCCTTTGCAGATGGCTTCCCGGTTTTCATTCAGCCAGAGAAGTTCATCGTTTATCAGTTTGATAATGTTATCAGTTTCGCTGAGGTTCACGAGCCCAAAGGAGCCTTGGTAGGCTTCGATTAGGTCGTCCAGCTTGTCGATGACGCCGTCATAATAGCCGCCTAGGGCTTTGTGCTGGGCGTAGGAGTTGGTTTTCCAGTGTTCCAGGTGCGCCGCGTTGCGGGCAGCGAACATGCGCTGGATTAGGTCTTTGATCATGGTTCACCCCGTAGGTTCAAGATATTGTAGGGGTTGAGGTGGGTTGCCACAAGATAATTCAAATTGGGGCAACCCCCTAAAGGAAATGTTGGTCAATTCTTTTCGGTAATGATTTCCACCACATGCAGCACTTTGCCGTCTGGCCGGGTGACCGTGAATGGCGGCTTGGTGAAGCCGGCGCGGGTGAGGGGAAGCTTGGGCAGCTCAATGAATGTGCCGCCCTCGTGGTCAAGCCAGTAGCCCCAAACGGTTTCAGCCATTATCATTCTCCGTGACGACTTTTACTTTTGAATTCCGCAGATAATCGCAAGTCACGTCAATTACTGCTTTATAGGCCTTCTCATTGTAATGAAGGTTGATTTGAACGAGGAGGGCGGTTGCCAAAGCCGCAGTATACTCTGACACACTGAGGCCCATTTCTTCTGCCAAATCAGATCCAAAATTGTGGACTTGATTTGCCACAATCATTCTCGGTGAGTGGTTCATTTGTTTTTCTCCTTTTGCATGAGTTCAAGCATACGGATGACGGATACGGGGATGTTGGTTTGCCCGGCTAGCCAGCGGAAGACTGTGGCGCGGTGTACGCCGGCAAGCTCGGTGAGGTCGTTGACGTGAAGCTCCAAGGCACCCATCAAATTTGATAGGTGCTTGGCGCTGGTGTTGATGCGGGTTTTGATCACCCCTCAGCCCTCCGCCGTTTTGGCTTTGACGCGGAGGGTCGTGACCACGCTCTTTTTGGTGCAGGCCGCGATTTGCTCGGCGGTCAGGTAGGACTTGGCCAAGGTTTGATCAAAGGTGGCGCGCTCGGAGAGGCTCACTTTGATGTCGGCAAATTCGCCGATCACGGTTTCGGCGCCGGAGGCAATGATGTCGTCGCGCACCGCCTTCAGCTCGGCTTCAAGTTCGTCAATGCGAGCCTTGAGGGTGGCGTATTTGTCAGCGGTGGAAAGGTTGTCAAGCATTTTGATTTCTCCTGTTTGGGTTTGTTGAAAAGGGGAGGGGCTTACGCCCCTTTGGTGACGATATCTTGGGCGCGCTCTAGCGTACCTTCAGCCATCGCGTAGGAAGCGAAGCGCGAGCCCCACACTTCATGGATATCAATCGCCTTACGGGCGCAGATGGCAGCTTCTACGAGGTTGCCAAGACGTTCAAACCGCCTTGCCAAGTTCATCCACTCACCAATGCTCTCCTGAGTGATCCCGGCGCGAGTTGCCTGACGCATGATGTCTTTACGTTCATTTTCGGTGATGTTCATCTTAGTTTCTCCTGTCTGTCGGCGTTATTGCCTTGAGGAGAGGTATATCAACTGTCGCAAAACGCTACAAGACAAAAATGAGATACTTAACCACTTTTTATGTTTTAGGGGAAAATCCCCCCGGCAGCAGGGATTGCGATGCCATATTGTGCCGGGGGTAGGTAGTCTGGGACAGGAGAACGGCGCTCGTGGGCGCCGCGTCCACCCTACGCCGAGGGGTTCTCTGCCTGCAAGGTTTTTTACGCCTTGAGGAAATCCAGGGATCCCATCCGGTGCTGGCCGCCTTCAATATCAATCAGCAGGTTAGGTATTTCGCCCGTGAGGTGCTTCTGGATGAACCACCAGAGGGCTTTGGCGGTCATGGGCTGCCCGTATTCCAGCAGCTGCATGTAGGGGATGAATTTCTCTTCCTCTACTTCTGCGCCGTCTTTGGTCACCATGACTTTGGTTTTCATCACCCGCATGGTGGCCAATATCCCGCACAGATCTGGGCGCATCCATTCTGGGAAGAATGGCTCGCTGAGAAAGCCGCACTTGAATGAAACGCACGGATTTTCCGGGCGGTTTTCGTAGATGCTGCAGCCCTTTTTCGTGATGAAAAAGCAGGGGCGCCCTTTATAGAAATGATGCCCGTGTGCTTCTCCGGAAAGCGCGCCGGAGCAGCAAGCTGTGCAATCGCCACAGCTTTTTTTCAAATCTCCAACCACAACTACTGGTGCTGACATTTTTCTGTCTCCAAGATTTTTTGTATCATTGCATCCTGCCGATCTATCTCGCGCTCTACCCTGGCGATCTCCAGCATGGTGCGTTGGTGTGCGAGGCTATCGCCGGCGGCCAGATCCTGCTTTGCGCGGTCATGCAGGTGCGGCAACCTATAGCGCAGGGCGCGGGGGCTGTTCAGCAGCCGATCAAGCAGGGCGGGGTCTAAAGGTTTCACGGGAAACATTTAGTCCAGCCCCAACAATGCGCGTGCTTCGCGGTTCGCTTCTTTTGAGCGGATTATCTCATATTCCAGGTTGCTTGGCTGGATGCGTTTGAAGAGCTTTTCTGCTCGGCTGACGTGACGCATGAGATCAGCCATATCAAGGTCAAGATCACGAGGATCAGCGTCATTAGAAATGACCCTAAGCCGGGCAGTTCTGAATTTTTCATCCATGTTTTCCTCCTATGTGAAAAGCAGCAGCAGGATTATCCCTGCGGCCATTGTCCCGAAAAAGCTGCAGCCCATGATCAGCAGGAGGGCGAGGACTGCACTGCCCCAATCTGCGCGTTTATGCATTGGCGTTTCCTTTTGTTGCCACCCACCGCGCCAGCAATGCCGATTCAGCGCGGCCGTCATCTTTTACGCGATCAAAATCCCTGCACCCTGGCCAGAACCGTTGCGCCATTTGCCGGGCGGCGCCCTTGTCTGCAGGAACGCCTGCGGCGCGCTTCCAGACTGCCGGGCGGTAGAGCGCCACGGGCAGCTTGAGCCCCGCGCAGACGCCAGCCAGGATCCCGGCGCTGTAGCCAAAGCCAAACATGCTGGTCACACCCTGGCCGGGCATGGCGCCGACATCCTCAATCGCCACCATTTTGATCAGATCATCATGCTCCTCCAGCATGCTGACCAGTATTTGGGGGCTGACTTTCTTTTTGCCGTTGACCTCAATCGTCGGCATGTCGGCCACCCGGATCAGGTGGCCGGTATCTGCTACCCAGGCGATTGCGCCATTCAGGCCTGGGTCAATCCCGAGGATCATGACGTGTGGCCTGGGAATGTGCCGGCGTTCACCTGCTGAGTGGGCGTCACATATTCCCCCCGGTTAAGGCGATCTATGGCGGTTTCAATTGAGTTGTGTGACCTGCCCATGATTTCACAAATTTGGACGATGGTCTTGCCGTCATGGATTAAGTCCCTGAGGCGCGCCAATTCGTCTGGCGTCCAAGAGCGTCGGTAGTTGGCGGGTTTTACCGGCGTTTTGGGTTGAGGCACGCTCATGGCGGTTATGGTTTCCGCCACCCATCTGGGTGCTGGGGGCGGTCCCTTGAGGAATGCCTCCATTTCGCGGGCCAATTCCATGGCCGCCTTGGGGTCTGGCGCGTGGGCCAGGGCGAGCTTGAGAATTTCCATCTTGTCCATGATCAATCCACCTTCAGCTTGGCCAGCAGCACGGTGCCGGCGGGGTCACGGCGCTGGGTCATTGCCAGCGCCCCATCGTCGCGCATGCCTTTCAGGACGCGCCACTGCTCGTAGGGCATGGTGGGCTCCCACTCGCCTTTGCCATTGGGCCTGACGGCCACGATGATCCAATTCGCTCCCACGTCCTCCAGGCTCTCCGCACGGGCCTGGGTGGCCACCGGAGGGGCTACGGAGGGCATTGGCCCCTTGGGTGCCTGCTTGGGCTTCTGTGCCATTAGAAACGCTCCGTAGCGGCTTTGCCGAGCGGCGTGTCTGCCAGCTGGCCGAGGGCAGCCATGTAGGTTTCCAGTAGGGCCTCACGCTCTTCGCGCTTGGCTGCGTCTTCTGCCCGGTGCTTGATGATCAGCCGGATGGTGGGGCTGTCGAAGCCAGCCGATTTGGCCTCCCGGTAGATGTCTTTCACATCCTCGGCCAAATTCTTCTTCTCGGCCTCCAGGGCTTCGATCCGCTCAATGATGCTGAGCAGGCGTTTGGCCGTGTCGCTGTTGACGCTGCTGTTGTGTCCAATGGTCATGTTGGTTCTCCTGTCAGTCCAGCCATACGCCCGTGGCTGGGGTCGGGTTACGTTCTGGCGCTTCGTCCGCAATCGCGTCACGCTCGGCGGCGTCAACGGGATCGTCCAGGGTGAAGTGCCGGATCCTGATCATGTCGGGGGCGGGGTGGCAGTTGCAGCACCTCCAGCCCAAGTGGGGGGCACCCAATTCCGTCCAGAAGCGTATGCCGCCCCCACAGGGCTTGCATGCCTCGCCTGGGGGCATTGGGAGCGGGTCGCTCCAGCCAATGTATTGCATCTCGGGTCCAATCTCCCATGCCTTCCGCCACCGGGCCAAATCCCTGGGCGTTGCCTTGATGTTTGCGAGTGTCGGTTCTTTTTTGGGGAACCGGCCTTTAGGGGAACGCTTCATTGCAAGCCTCACAATTTCGGGGGGTGGGCATTCTTTCGCGGCTCACGCGGGAGCCTGAAGTTGCCCTTACTGTCTGGCCGCATTTGCAATGCGTAATCCACACAAACACGACTGCAGGCGCCCCGAATCGGTTGATCCATGGGAACCAATCCACGCAGACGAATTGCTGGCCCTTTTGGGTGATTTTATGCCCCATCTCAAAGCCTCCCAATTTCTCATTGGTGACAGGCCAAGGGCGCTCATGTATAACGGATTTAGCCATCGTGCTGGTCCTTCAGCTTGATGTGTCAGGGCCGGGCTGGTGTTGGAAGCACCACCCGGCTCAATCACTATAGTGTTTTTCCCAATTCCTGCAATCATCATATCACTCGGTTCCGCGGCGACAGTAAACGCGGGAGCGGGCCCGTAAGGGCCCCCCGCTTTAGCGGGGCCCGCGTTTACTGTTGCGCGGCCCGCCGACCGATATAGCCAATTGATCATATCCCTCGTTCTCTCCGCTACCTGTTACTCAGCTACTGTTTATTTTTTTTTTTTTTTTTTTAGGAAAATCTGCTTTCGTCTTTTTCTACCCCCTACCCGGCTACTCGCTCTCGCGAAGCCGGTGGGGACTGATGCCATCCTGCGACCAGTTTACTGTCGCAAGGCATCCACCCGCGTTTGCGACAGTAACAGGTTTCCTATTAAGGCGGATTTACTGTCGCATCCAATGATTTCAATGACTTAGCACGCGACAGTAATTTTACTGTCGCACATTCAATATTTTCAATGACTTGCATGGTGTTTGGTTTCCTCTTTGCACGCACAAGGCATTCTTTCCATTTTTCACCTAAAAGGCTCTGCGACAGTAACTGCGACAGTAAACCGGGCTTCTGAATTTACTGTCGCAGCCATCAGAAGGGCGCCTCATCCAGGTCTATGGGCTGGCTCGGGCGCTGCATCTCTGAGAATTTAATTCTATCCACCACATAGGCTGGGCGGGGGTGGCGGTCATTCGGGTCGGTCACTGTCTTGTCAATTTTGACCGCCCCACCCTTGATGCAGGCGTCCAAATATTGTTTCACCAACTTCTCGTCGCAGCCGATCTGGGGGGCTATCCACCGGGGGGCATAGTCCTGGCTGTGGTGGTGGGTGCGGCACCGCTCCGGTCCGGCCTCCAGCATCAAGCGCAGGATCTCAACCTTCATCTCGCCTGTTAATGCGGCGATGCGGTCAGGCGGCGTCCAGGGCAATGCGGCCGCCACCTGCTCGCCATTGGGGATCGTCTGGCCCTGCAACTGATACCACGCCACATCGCCAAGCGGGGTGTAGTTTGCCTTGGCGTTGTCAATCCGGATGAAGCTGCTGCGCTCCTCTTTCGGGATACCCAAGGCCTCCGCTTCCTCCTCCGTCATCCGGGTGAGGGTCAGCACGATACGGGCCGCACCCTGCAAGGCCGAGGCGCCGCGCATCCGGTCAACGTCGCCGGCAATCCCCACACCCTTCCGGTCATGGTGCAGGATGACCACGCCAATGTGGAGTTCCTTGGCCAACTGCCGGAAGGCGGCCAGGATGCTCCGCATGGCCGTGTTGTCGTTCTCCTCGGCCGTGTGCAACTCCGCCAGGGGGTCAACCACCACATAGTCCACCTCCTGCTCTATGATCAGCTTGCGGAGGTCTTCCATGGCCGTCGTGGGGGTCACCTCCCCGCTATCCGGATCCCGGTTGAACAGCACGCCCACGCCGTCTGGGCCGACCCTCAAAACCGATCTGAGGGCCTGCCGCTCTATGCTGGTGGCTTGGAGGAAGGCAGCATACCGGCGCCGCTGTTCGTCCCTGTCATCCTCGGTGTTGTAATTCACGCCGCGCATGGCCCTGACTGGGCTGGCCTTGCCATACTGAATGCCGGCGGCAATTGAGGTGGTCAGGCCGACGACGTAGCTGGACTTGCCCCCGGCGCCCTGGCCGGAGAGGAGGGTGACGCTGCCACGCAGGATAACGCCCGGCACCAGCCACGGCCGGGTGGGGATGTCGTCCAGATCATCCCCGTCATCCACCCACAAGCCCGCACGGGGCTTGGGCGTGACAGCGTCAACAAAAGGGTCGCGGTCTGGCAAATCCCACT
>Ga0255099_1000212_pt1 | contig 23712 bp, 23 predicted proteins | sample Colum_Colum_RepA_2_FD_188451 | JGI IMG/M metagenome (GOLD analysis project Ga0255099, IMG submission 188451) | Freshwater microbial communities from Columbia River, Oregon, United States - Colum_Colum_RepA_8d | ecosystem: Environmental > Aquatic > Freshwater > River | place: USA: Oregon...
GCCTGAGGGGAGGCCGCCGGCGAGGCTGGCGTGGCGGGCGTGGCCGTGGGGCCGCCCGGGGTGGCGTCGCGCTGCATGGTGCCCGAAGGCGCCTGGCGACCCACATCACGACCGCCACCCACGCGCTTGGCATGGGCATCGGACAGTCCGATGGCAGTCACCACAGCAACGGTCATCAGGCCGATCAGAAGGTTTTTCATGGTGATTTGAAGGACTCAGCGAAAAGGGTTGGAGTGAACGCGCTTAAGCCTGGCTTAAGGTTCATGCGCATCGTGCCATGAGTTGGGGGTGATTTTCAAAATTTCACGCCTTCGTGAAGGGCTGTGACCCCGAAGGTCAGGTTGAAGTAGCGCACGCGGGGAAATCCGGCGGCCTCCATGAGCGTCTTGAGGGTCTCCTGATCGGGATGCATGCGGATGGATTCGGCGAGGTAGCGATAGCTCGCCTCGTCCTTGGCAATCCAGCGGCCCAGCCGGGGCAGCAGCCCGAAGGAATAGGCATCGTAGGCCGGTGCAAGCGGCTTGGCGATCTTGGAGAACTCGAGCACGAGCAGGCGCCCCCCCGGTTTGAGCACGCGGTGCATTTCGCGCAGCGCCACGTCCTTGCGGGTCATGTTGCGCAGGCCGAAAGCCACGCTGACGCGATCGAAATGGCTGTCGGGAAAGGGCAGGCGTTCGGCATCGCACTGGGCCACTGCGGGCATCAGTCCTTCGTCGAGCAGGCGATCACGCCCACGGGCCAGCATGGAGCCATTGATGTCGGTCAGCCAGACCTCGCCCGACTCGCCCACCTCCCGCAAAAAGGCCCGGGCCAGATCGCCCGTGCCGCCGGCGATGTCGAGGACCTTCATGCCCGGTCGCAGCGCAGCCTGACGCACCGTAAAGAGCTTCCAGGCCCGATGCAGGCCGCCCGACATCAGGTCGTTCATGAGGTCGTAGCGATCGGCCACCGAGTGAAAGACCTCGGCCACACGATGGGCCTTCTCGGCGGCCCGCACATTCTCGTAACCAAAGTGTGTGGACTCGGCTGCACCCGGCGTCTGGCGCAATTGTTCCTGCAGCTGCTCGTAGCGGCTCTTCATCGAGGTCTCGTGAGCGGCACAGCCTTGAAGTCGGACTCTGCAGGCGGCTGGGACTCGGCTGCTGGCGGGGCCGCACGCTGGCCGGCGGCAGGCTCATGGCCTGCGTGGCTGTGACCTGCGTGGCTCTGACACCCATGGCCATGCCCCGCAGAGCCTTGGGTTGGCGCTGCGCCCGCATCTGACGCATCGCGGCTGGCACCGGCCGCCTCGAGGCGTTCAAGGTAGTCCTTCCAGAGCTCGGCCTGCTGCGAGCCCAGCCAGTAGAGGTAATCCCAGGAGAACAGGCCGGTATCGTGGCCATCGGTGAAGCGGGGCCGCAAGGCGTAATGGCCGACCATCTCGACTTCGTCGATGCCGACCTCACGCTTGCCCACCTGCAGCACCTCCTGGCCAGGGCCGTGTCCGCGCACTTCGGCCGAGGGCGAGTACACGCGCATCAGCTCAAACGGCACACGAAACTGCCGGCCATCGGCAAAGCCGAGTTCGAGAACGCGCGACTGCTTGTGCACCACCACGCGGGTTGGAATGGGCGTTGAGGAATCGAGACCTGCCATGCGAACCTTGCTAGCGGAGAAACCCGGTGATGGTACGCGAAAGGCCCTCAGACCTGCACGCAGCGATCGGGATTGAAACGGGGATTCTCGAAGCCGCCGCGCCGCATCGGATAGCCGCGCGGGTTGCACACCACCCGGCAGCCTGCCACCCAGTAGTCATGCGAGGAATGGGTATGCCCGTGCACCCAGAGATCGGCCCGTGCGAGGCAGCCGTCCATGTCGCTGGCAAAGGCCGGATTCGATGAGGCCGCCAGATAGGCCGCCGAGACCGAGTGCCAGCAGGGCAGATGGTGGGTGATCACGACCCGGGCCCTCGCCTGTCTCGGTTTTTTGAGAGTGCGGGTGAGCCAGTCACGATCGCGGGCATGCAGGGCGGCGGAATCCTTCGGACGCAGGAACCTGAGCCCCAGCGCGTTGCCATCGAGTGCGATGCGCCGGTAATCGAGCATGACCGCTTCACTGGCCTGCATGGCCTCGGCCGCACTCATGGACCGGGGCCGCCCGGCACGTTCATAGAGCCGGTAGTCGGTCCAGAGGGTGCACCCCAGGAACTCGACATCGCCGATCACCACCCGGTCCTGATCGAGCCAGTGAATGTTCAGCCGCTCGGCCTGCCGGCGCTGCGCCTCACGCGCCGCACCATGAACGGCGTTGAAGTATTCGTGGTTGCCTGCGATCTGCACGATCGTCTGATGGGCGAAGGTGCGGCGGGCCCACTGAAGGGCCAGCGTGCTCTGACCGATATCGCCTGCGAGCACCACCACATCACAGTCCCGGGCGCCCGGCCCGGGTGTGAAATCGGCGTACTCCACATGCAGATCGGACAGGATCAGCAGGCGCATGAACCCTCAGAACTTGGTGTAGCCGCCGTCAATCAGGAACTGCTCGCCCGTGTGATAGGCCGATGCGCTGCTCGCCAGATAGACCGCCACGCCACCGAAGTCATCAATCTCGCCCCAGCGGCGCTGCGGAATACGCGGCATGACATTGCCGGCGAACTTCTCGTTGTTGAAGGAGCGCTCGGTCATGTCGGTCGCAATCCAGCCCGGCAGAATGGAATTGGCGCGAATCTTGTGGCGGGCGAGTTCGACCGCCACCGCGCGCACGAAGGAGGTGACAGCCCCCTTGGAAGCGCCATAGTGGCTGTTGCGGGCTGCACCCTCAACAGCCGCCGTGCTGGCCGTGGCCACCAGCGAGCCGCCCTGGCCGTGCGCAATCATGTGACGGGCAGCCACCCGGAAAGTGAGGAACACGCCCTCGACATTGATGCGCTGAATGCGACGAAATTCGTCCAGGCTCATGTCGGACATCATCACGCCCTTGCCCGACACACCGGCATTGGCAAAGCACGAGTGCACCGCACCGCCCAGGGCCTGCACCGAGGCGGCAAAGGCCTCTTCGATCTGCGACTCCTCGCCCACATCGCACACAAAGGAATGCACACGCGAGGCATCGCCGCACTCCGCGGCCAGCAGCTCGCGGGCCTTGCGGGTCTTGTCGGGGTTGGATCCCCAGATCGCCACCCGGGCGCCCGAGGCCAGCAGCGCACGCGCCATGCCCAGGCCAATGCCACCATTGCCGCCGGTGATCACCGAGGCATGGCCGGTGAGGTCAAAAGGTTTGTACATGGTGAAGCCTCCTGAAAAAGTCAGCGAATGAGGATGAGATCGGGGCCCGGAGGATCGGCATAGAGTTGCTCGACCAGCGCCGCCCGGCGCTCAAGGCCCGCCCGTTGATTGATGTAGCCCTTGTCGGTGAGTTCGTTGCCATCGATGGACGGCGGCTCGCTCATCAGCAACACGCGAGACACCCGCAGGCTCGAACCCGTGGCCGAGCCATTGTGCTCGAGCAGCCCCTTGCGGATGGTCTCGCGCACCTGCGGTGCCTGCATCACCTCCTCGATGCTGGCCTGCGGATTGCCACACAGCACCCGACAGGCCGCCAGATTGGGCCACGCCAGCAGCGCCACATACTCCCGATCCTGGCCGGCCACCAGCGCATCCTGAATCGCGGGCGAGGCCGCTGCAATGGCAGCCACCCGCAGCGTGCCCACATGCACGAAGGTACCCGAGGTGAGCTTGAAGTCTTCCACCACCCGGCCCGCAAAGACCAGGCCTTCTTCGGGTCGGTTCGGGTCCACGAAGGTGGCGGCATCCCCGATCTTGTAGAAGCCTTCCTCATCAAACGCCTTGGCGGTGAGCTCGGGCTGGCCGTGATAGCCGGGGGTGATGAGCGGCCCGCGCAGGCGGATCTCGTACTTGGGGCCGGCCGGCACGAGCTTGAGCTCCACCCCGGGATAGGGCAGTCCGATCAGCCCCACTCGCTCGGTGTCCCAATAGGTGGAGGTCGCGGTGGGTCCGGTCTCGGTGGCGCCCCATCCAGTGCTCATGACGATGCGCTCGCCGGTATGACGAATGGCCAGCGCCTGCAGCCGACGATAGAGATCGTCGGGCAGGGTTGCACCACCATAGGCAAAGAGCTGCAGCTGTTTGAAGAAGGACTGGGCGAGCGCGTCATCCTGTTCGAGTGCCGTGGCGAGCATGGCATAGCCCGCCGGCACATTGGCAAAGTAGGTGGGCGAGACCTCACGCAGGTTGCGCAGGGTTTCGTCAAAGGCGCCCGGCATGGGACGGCCGTCATCGATGTAGAGCGAACCGCCCTCGGCCATCAGCGGATTCATGAGCGCATTGCCGCCCATGGTGTGGTTCCAGGGCAGCCAGTCGAGCAGCGTGGGCAGGGGATCGGTGGGATTGCGCGGGCGGCACTGCACCATCATGGTCGTGTTGGAACACATGGTGCGGTGGGTGTTGATGACCGCCTTGGGCATGCCGGTGGAGCCCGAGGTGAAGAGCAGCTTGCCGGTGTCTTCGGGCCGGATGGCATCGACACTGGCCTGCACGGCAGCGGTCACGGGCGTGCGCAGCAGATCGGCCAAGGCCAGGCTGTCGCGCCCCGTGGGCGGCCGATCCACATGGATCAGACGGATGCCCGTGAGATCAATCGAGGCCAGCGCTTTGTCGAAGGCAGGACCATCCTGCATGAAGATCACGGCCGGCCGGATGAGGCCGAACACATGCCGCAGCTTGACGTGGTCCTGGCTGATCAGCGAGTAGGACGGGGACACGGGCGCGGCCGGCCGGCGCGCCTGCATGGCGGCCAGCATGATGAGCGCATGCTCCAGCGAGTTGCCACTCAGAATGGCGACTGGCCCGGGCGGCGCATCGAGATCGAGCAGGGCCTGCGTGAGGGCATCGACCTGCGCGCGCGCCTGACCATAGGTGAGGCGCGTCCATTGCCGATCGGCGCCCCGGCGCTGCGCCAGAAACAGCCGATCGGGCGCCTCCAGGCCCCAGTGGCGCACAAACGAAGGCACATGAGGGGCCACCGGGTCGAGCGCGACCCGAGACTTCATGAGAATGCTGCCGTCGGCCCGAGACTGGGTCTCGATGTCGCGCGGTGGCCAGGGAATATGGCGAAAGGGGGGCAGGGCCGCCTGGCCCGATGCGGTACTCATGCGTGAGGTCTCCTTGTCTCTCACATGATAGCCGGCCCGACTTCAGGCAACAGTGCCGACCTTCGGTCTAGGCCGAATGTCGGCCCGAACGGGGATTGCATTGCAGCCATCCAGACCTCGGATTATTCTGCAGTCATGGGTTCATTCAACACCGTTCTGTTCGAAGCACTCCTGTCGATCGGTGTCAGCGCCGACCGGGCGCGGGCTGCAGTCGATCTTCTTGAACGCGCAATCGATGAGCGCTACAACCGGCATGCCCCGGAGACGACCACCAAGCGCGACCTGGCCGAGTCGGAGAGTCGACTCACCGCCAGCGTGGGCGAGGTCAAAAACGCCCTGATTGTGGCCGACAAGCAACTGACCTCCAGCATCGCCGAGGTCAAGAACGATCTGGTCGATACTGAAAAACGGCTCACCTCAGGCATCGTCGAGGTCAAGAACGATCTGGTCGATACCGAAAAGCGGCTCACATCAAGCATCGTCGAGGTCAAGAACGATCTGGTTGATACCGAAAAACGGCTCACCTCCAGCATCGTCGAGGTCAAGAACGATCTGGTCGATACCGAAAAACGGCTCACCTCAGGCATCGTCGAGGTCAAGAACGATCTGGTCGTGGCTGAGAAGCGCATTGATGCGCGGTTCTCCCTGGTTCAGGAGCGCCTGCTGTCGATGCAACTCGATGCCGAAAAAGAATTCAGACGCATCGATCAGCGCATTGCAGAAACCCGCATCGAGCTCACGCGCTGGATGCTGGCAGCCCTGACGGCACAAACTGCCATCATTGCAGCGGTGGTCAAGCTGGCCTGATCAGACCAGCACGCGCTCGATCCCGCCGGCGTTGGCGCGCTGCACATAGTCGGGCAGCCAGTCGGTGCCCAGCACGTGCTTCGCAATCTCCACCACGATGTAATCGGCCTCGATCGCGGCATCGCCCGAATAACGCGACAAGCCCTGCAGGCACGATGGGCAGGAGGTCAGGACCTTGACCGGGCCCTCGAAGGCTTCGCCGGCCTGGCCCGTGGGCGCCGCCTGACGCCCTTCACGCACTGCATCGGCGCCCTTGCGCATTTCCTCTTCCTTGCGAAAGCGCACCTGAGTGGAAATGTCGGGGCGGGTGACGGCCAGTGTGCCCGACTCACCACAGCAGCGATCGTTTTTCTCGATGCGCCCGTTGGCCTGCTCATTCATGAGCGCATTGACCACCTTGAGCGGGGCGTGCGCCTTCATGGGGCTGTGGCAGGGGTCGTGGTACATGTAGCGCGTGCCCGTGACGCCCTGCAGCGCAACGCCCTTCTCCATCAGGAACTCATGGATGTCGAGGATGCGGCACCCCGGGAAGATGCGCTCGAACTCGTACTTCTGCAGTTGATCGTGGCATGTGCCACAGCTCACCACCACCGTGCGGATGTCGAGGTAGTTCAGGGTGTTGGCCACGCGGTGAAAGAGCACCCGGTTGTCGGTGATCATCTTCTCGGCCACATCGAACTGACCCGAGCCGCGCTGGGGATAGCCGCAGCACAGATAGCCCGGGGGCAGCACGGTCTGCACACCCACATGCCAGAGCATGGCCTGCGTGGCCAGACCCACCTGCGAGAACAGCCGCTCCGAGCCGCAACCCGGAAAATAGAACACTGCTTCGGCATCGACGGCCGTGGCCTTGGGATCACGGATGATGGGCACATAGCGCGCATCTTCGATGTCAAGCAGCGCGCGAGCGGTTTTCTTGGGCAGATTGCCCGGCATTTTCTTGTTGACGAAGTGAACCACCTGCTCAACCAGCGCCGGCTTGCCCAGCGTGGCTGGCGGATGCGCGGTCTGGGCTCGCGCCGGGGCCTTGAGCACGTCGTGCGCCAGGCGCTGGGCCTTGTAGCCCCAGTCGATCATGACCTTGCGCGCGGCATTGATGGTGGACGGATTGGTGGCATTGAGGAAAAACATCGAGGCGGCTGCGCCCGGATTGAATTTCTTCTGGCCCATCTTGCGCAGCAGATTGCGCATGGCCATCGAGACATTGCCAAAGTCGATGTCGACCGGGCACGGCGCCTCGCACTTGTGACAGACCGTGCAGTGATCGGCCACATCGCCGAACTCTTCCCAGTGCCGCACCGAGATGCCCCGACGGGTCTGCTCTTCGTACAGAAACGCCTCGATGAGCAGCGAGGTGGCAAGGATCTTGTTGCGCGGGCTGTATTGCAGGTTGGCGCGCGGCACATGGGTGGCACACACGGGCTTGCACTTGCCACAGCGCAGGCAGTCCTTGATCGAATCGGCGATCGAGCCAATGTCGGACTGCTGCAGGATGAGGGACTCTGCGCCCATCAGCCCGAAGCTCGGGGTGTAGGCATTGCGCAGATCCCCGCCTTCCATGAGCTTGCCGGCATTGAAGCGGTCATGCGGATCGACCCGCCGCTTGTAATCGCGAAAGGCCGAGATCTCGTCGGGTGCGAGGAATTCGAGCTTGGTGATGCCGATACCGTGTTCGCCCGAGATCACTCCATCCAGAGACCGGGCCAGGGCCATGATGCGGGCCACGGCGGCATTGGCCTCCTGCAGCATGCCGTAGTCATCGGAGTTGACCGGCAGGTTGGTGTGCACATTGCCATCACCCGCATGCATGTGCAGCGCCACAAACACCCGGCTGCGCAGAATGCGCTTGTGAGTTTCAGTGAAGCGCTCGAGCACGGGCCGCAGGGCCTGCCCCGAAAACAGCCCGGAGAGCGGTCGCAGCAGCTCGGCCTTCCAGGACACGCGAATGCTGCGGTCCTGGAGCATGTGAAAGAGGGTCTGCGGGGCTTTCGCCGGTGAGGCCTGTGCGCAGGCCTGCGCGCGCTCGAGGGCGCGCTGCGCCGCGTCGGCAAGCCCCAGGGTGCTCAGCTCAGAAGCCGCCGCGGTCAGGGGCTGATCCAGCCCCTGCAGAAGGTAGGACCACCGGGCTCGAACCTGTTCGAGCAATTCGCGCGCCTGCACGACCCGCTGCTCGAGCACATCGGCCGAGATGGCAGGCTCGCTGGCATCGTCGGAGCGGCCCACGGGCAAGCCCGCCGGGCCGGCGGCCAGCAGGGCCTCAAGGGCATCGACCAGCCGCAGCTTGTTGCCGATGGACAGTTCGATGTTGATGCGATCGATGCCATCGGTGTACTCACCCATGCGGGCCAGCGGGATCACCACGTCTTCGTTGATCTTGAAGGCATTGGTGTGCCGAGCGATGGCCGCCGTGCGCGCGCGATCGGCCCAGAAGGTCTTGCGCGCCTCGGGCGACACCGCCACGAAGCCCTCGCCCGAGCGGCTGTTGGCCATGCGGATGACCTCGGAGGTGGCGCGCGCCACGCCATCGTCGTCTTCGCCCACGATGTCACCGATCAGCACCATCTTGGGCAGACCGCCCCGACGCGACTTGGTGGCATAGCCCACCGCGCGCAGATAGCGCTCATCGAGGTGTTCGAGCCCAGCCAGGATCGCGCCGTGAGGCCGCTGCTCGAGGTAGTCCTTGATCTCGACAATCGACGGCACGGCATCCTGGGCCTGGCCGAAGAACTCCAGACAGACCGTGCGGATCTGCTTGGGCATGCGATGCAGGATCCAGCGCGCCGAGGTGATCAGGCCATCGCAGCCTTCCTTTTGCACCCCGGGCAGACCGGCCAGGAACTTGTCGGTGACATCCTTGCCCAGACCCTGACGGCGAAACCGCGAGCCCTCGATCTGCAGCATCTCACTGCGAACGGCTGAGCCGCGCATGCGGCCATCGGAGCCGAGCTGCGTGGCCTCGAACCAGTCGAGCCTGAACCGCGCGAGCGGGGCGTCATGGATCTTGCCGAGGTTATGACCCACGCGGGTGACCTCGAGCCAGCGCCCCTCGGGGTCGACCATGCGCCACCAGGCGAGGTTGTCCAGAGCCGTACCCCAGAGCACGGCCTTCTTGCCGCCGGCATTCATGGCGATGTTGCCGCCAATGCAGGAAGCCTCAAGCGAGGTGGGATCCACGGCAAAGACACGACCCGCGGCGTCAGCCGCATCGGTCACACGCTTGGTGACCACACCGGCTTCCGACAGGATGGTGGCGACTTCGCCTTCGACTTCGGGCAGCGTGGTGGATTCGACCGGGCCGAGGGTGATGAGCTTTTCGGTGTTGATGACCGCCGAACGGGCAGTGAGCGGAACCGCACCGCCCGTGTAGCCGGTGCCGCCGCCGCGCGGAATGATGGTCAGGCCCAGCTCGATGCAGCCCGCAACCAGCGCGGCCACCTCGGCTTCGGTGTCGGGGTTCAACACCACGAAAGGATATTCAACCCGCCAGTCGGTGGCATCGGTCACATGCGAGACCCGTGACATGCCATCGAAGCGGATGTTGTCGGTGCGGGTGACTCGGGCCAGACGCTTGAGCGTGCGGGCCCGCAGGCTCGCCATCTCGTCGAAGGTGGCCGAGAAATGCTGAACCGCCTCACGGGCCTGCACAAGCAGGCGATCGACACGGGCCTGCCGCGCGGCCGCCTCGGTGTCGGGCAGGGCCTCGGCATCGCGACGGCGCTCGATCTCGCCCACCCGGTGATGCAGGGCCTCGATGAGCGCGGCCCGGCGGCGCGGGTTGTCGAGCAGATCGTCTTGCAGGAAAGGGTTGCGCTGGACGACCCAGATATCGCCGAGCACTTCATAGAGCATGCGCGCGGAGCGACCCGTGCGCCGCTCGGCGCGCAGATACTCGATGTTGGCCCAGCCCTCTTCGCCGAGCAGGCGCAACACGATCTCCCGATCGGAGAACGAGGTGTAGTTGTACGGAATCTCGCGCAACCGGGCGGGTGCGTCTGTAGCCTGTCCGGCCAGGGCCAGAGGGATCGGCGCATTCATGCGGGGAGGTCCTGCTTGGCAGCCCTTCAAAGCATGAATTGTACTCATTGACCCTGGCGCTGCCGGCCGAACCGGGGCGACAGAAGGGTCATCGAGAAGGGTCAACGGGCGATCGCTCAGCCACCGAGGGGCAGCAGGGATCCAAAGAGCGCGCGCCACCAGCCATCGGGTACCCAGAGCAGCAGCGCGGTCATGGTGATGTAGCGCAGCAGTTTGCCGATCGCCATGTAGATCATGCAGGCCCAGGGGGCCAGGCGCAGCCAGCCCGCAATCGCGCACAGCGGATCACCCACCACCGGCAGCCACGACAGAAGCAGCACGGGCGGCCCGAAACGCTTCATCCAGCCGAAATACCGGGTCTCGCCATGCCGCGCCACCACCCGGTGCGCGCCGCGGCCGAGCACGTAATTGACCATGCCACCCAGCGTGTTGCCCACGGTGGCCACGGCCACCGTGATCCAGAAGGCATCTGGATTGAGCTTGATGTAGCCAAAGACCGCCGGCTCCGAACCCATGGGCAGCAGCGTGGCGGACACGAAGGCCACAAGAAAGACGCTCGCCAGTCCGTTGCGAGGCAAGGCAAACCAGTCGATCAACTGCTCGATCAGCGACTGCATGGGTTCATCCTGAAAAACACCGCGGCATTCTAGGGCCCCTCGCCCACAGGTCCGTCCTCGGTTCCTCTTCTACAGGTCAATCACAAGCAACGCCCGGCGAACAGCGCACTCACCCGGGTAGAATCCTGCCCGTGAAGGCCGATGAATACCTCAAGAAAATCCTGACTGCCCGCGTGTACGACGTGGCGTCGGAAACGCCGCTCGAGACCGCCCACTGGCTGTCGCAGCGATTGAACAACACCGTGCTGCTCAAGCGCGAAGACCTGCAGCCCGTGCATTCCTTCAAGCTGCGCGGGGCCTACAACAAGATGGCACATCTGTCGCGCGAGCAGCTCGAGCGCGGCGTGATTGCGGCCTCGGCAGGCAACCACGCCCAGGGTGTGGCCTTGGCCGCGCAGCGTCTGAAGTGCCGGGCCGTGATCGTCATGCCGGTCACCACGCCGCAGGTCAAGATCGATGCCGTGGCGAGCCGGGGCGTGGAAGTGGTGCTGCAGGGCGACTCCTACAGCGACGCCTACCAGCACGCCCTCACGCTGCAGGCGCGTGAGGGCCTGGTCTTCGTGCATCCCTTCGATGATCCTGATGTGATCGCAGGCCAGGGCACGATCGGTATGGAAATCCTGCGCCAGCATCCCGGTCCGATCGATGCCATCTTCATTGCCATCGGCGGCGGCGGCCTGGCTGCGGGTGTGGCGGCCTATGTGCGGGCCGTGCGCCCCGAGATTCGCCTGATCGGTGTGCAGACGCTGGACTCCGATGCCATGGCTCGCTCCATCCAGGCGGGCGAGCGCGTCGAACTCAAGGACGTGGGCCTGTTTTCGGACGGCACCGCGGTCAAGCTGGTTGGCCAGGAAACCTTCCGACTGTGCCGCGAACTGCTTGATGACATCGTGCTGGTCGATACCGATGCGGCCTGCGCGGCCATCAAGGATGTCTTTCAGGACACCCGATCCATTCTGGAGCCCGCCGGAGCGCTCGCCATTGCAGGGCTCAAGCTCTGGGCCGAGCGCGAGCAGGCGCAGGGCAAAACTCTGGTGGCCATCGCCTGTGGCGCCAACATGAACTTCGACCGCCTGCGTTTTGTCTCGGAGCGCGCCGAGATCGGTGAGCAGCGCGAGGCGGTGTTTGCCATCACGGTGCCCGAAGAGCGCGGCAGTTTCCGGCGGCTGTGTGGGCTGGTTGGCCCTCATAACGTCACCGAGTTCAACTACCGCATCTCGGATTCGGCCGAGGCCCATGTGTTTGTGGGCCTGCAGGTCGCCAATCGGGCCCAGGCCCGTGAGATCGCAACCCAGTTCACGGCCGCCGGTTTTGCCACACTGGATCTGACCGATGACGAGCTGGCCAAGCTGCATCTTCGTCACATGGTGGGTGGGCACTCACCTCTTGCTCAGGACGAGCGGCTCTATCAATTCGAGTTTCCGGAGCGCCCTGGCGCCCTGATGCGCTTTCTGAACGCCATGAACCCGGGCTGGAACATCTCGCTCTTTCACTATCGCAACCACGGGGCCGATTACGGTCGCATCCTGATCGGCATGCAGGTACCGGAATCCGGCCGGCAGGAATTCCAGGATTTTCTGCAGGGTCTGGGCTATCCCTACTCCGACGAAACCGCCCATCCGGCCTACCGGCTGTTTCTGGCCTCGCGGGCAGCAACGCGCTCCGTTAATCCAAACTGACATTTGCATTTGTCAATCTGACCTGACATATTGCTCGCCTTATGCAACTGCTTGCCCTGGGACTGAACCATCACACCGCGCCGTTGTCGCTGCGCGAACAGGTGGCTTTTCCGGGCGATGCCCTGCTCGAAGCAGTGGCCGACCTGCGCCGTCAGCTCGCCCCGGTCGTGCCCGAGTCGGCCATCCTCTCCACCTGCAATCGCACCGAAATCTACTGCGCCACCCCCGAGCCTGAACAGGCCCGCAGTGCCATCGCGCACTGGATGGCCGATCGCAATGGCCTGGGCGGCACGCACGGCCTGAATGAGCATCTCTACGCCCTGCCCAACAATCAGGCCGTTCGCCATGCCTTTCGGGTGGCCTCAGGCCTCGACTCCATGGTGCTCGGCGAACCGCAGATCCTGGGTCAGATGAAAGACGCCGCCCGGGTCGCCCAGGAGGCCGAAACCCTGGGCACGCACCTGCATCAGCTCTTTCAGCGCACCTTTGCGGTGGCCAAGGAGGTACGCAGCCAGACCGAGATTGGCGCGCATTCGGTCTCGATGGCGGCGGCCGGTGTTCGACTGGCGCAGCGCATCTTTGAAGATCTGAGCCAGACCTCCATCCTGTTCGTGGGTGCAGGCGAGATGATCGAACTCGCGGCCGCGCATTTCTGTGCGCAGAATCCCAAGCGGGTCACGGTGGCCAATCGTACGGTCGAGCGGGCGCAGAGTCTGGCCGGCCGCATTCAAGGCCAGGCCATCCGGTTGTCCGATCTGCCCGACACCTTCGCAGCGCATGACATCGTCATCTCGTGCACGGCGAGTTCGCTGCCCATCATTGGCCTCGGTCTGGTTGAGCGAGCGCTCAAGGCCCGTCGGCGTCGGCCCCTCTTCATGATCGACCTGGCGGTGCCCCGCGACATCGAAGCCGAGGTGGCCCGTCTGGACGATGTGTTCCTCTACACCGTCGATGATCTGGGCCGTTTTGTGCAGACCGGCATCGAGAGCCGGCAGATGGCCGTGGCCCAGGCCGAATCCATCATCGACTCCCGCGTCCATGCCTTCATGGACTGGATGCAGTCGCGGGCCTCGGTTCCGATCATCCGCACCCTGCACAGCCGGGGTGAGGCCATCAAGCAGGCCGAGCTCGAGCGGGCCAAGCGCATGCTGGCCCGGGGCGATGACCCCGAAGCCGTTCTTGAGGCGCTGGCCACGGGTCTGACCGGCAAATTCCTGCACGGCCCCACCGCCCTGGTGCAGCGCCATGGTGGCGAGCAGCATCGCGTGAGCGACCTGATCGGCCGCATCCTGCCCGACGCACCGACCCAGTAGCGCTCACACCCCGAACCGTCGTTGGGCTGTGACCCGGTGAGGTTCACCGTGGTGGGCTGCACCTCGATGGGCCTGGGATTACACTGCTGCGCCCATGAAGGACTCCCTGCTGACCAAACTCTCCCGACTCGAAGAGCGCTTCGAGGAGGTGGGTGCCCTGCTGGCCAGCGAAGGCGCGGCCCGTGATCTCGCCCAGCTGCGTCGGCTTCACCAGGAGCATGCGGAGCTTGACGAGGTGGTGCAGCACTTCGCCCGCTGGCGAGCCGCGCGAGACGATCTGCAGGCCGCTCGCCAGATGGTGGGCGACCCCGAGTTACGAGACTTTGCGCGCGAGGAGGGCCAGCAGGCCGAGCAGCGCATGGCACAGGAGGCGCATACGCTGGAGCGCCTGCTGCTGCCGCGCGACCCGGATGACCGACGCGATGTTCTGCTCGAGATCCGCGCCGGCACGGGCGGAGAGGAAAGCGCCCTGTTTGCGGCCGAACTGTTGCGCATGTACCTGCGGTTTGCCGAGCACAAGGGCTGGCAGTGCGAGATGCTCTCGAGCAATCCGTCGGACCTTGGCGGGTATCGCGAAGCCATCGTGCGCATCGCCGGGCAATCGGTGTACTCGGTGCTCAAGTTCGAATCCGGTGGCCATCGCGTGCAGAGAGTGCCCCAGACCGAATCGCAAGGGCGCATTCATACCTCGGCCTGTACCGTAGCCGTGATGCCCGAGCCCGATGAGGCCACCGAGGTGAACTTTGCCCCGGACGAGTTGCGCATCGATGTCTTTCGGGCCTCCGGCGCAGGCGGCCAGCATGTGAACCGCACTGAATCTGCCGTGCGCATCACGCACCTGCCCACGGGCCTGGTGGCCGAGTGCCAGGACGATCGCTCCCAGCATCGCAACAAGGACAAGGCCCTCAAGGTGCTGGCCGCACGGGTGATGGACCTTCGCCAGCGCGAGATCCGGGCGCGTGAAGCGGCCACCCGCAAATCGCTGGTGGGCTCGGGAGACCGCTCCGAGCGCATCCGCACCTACAACTTTCCGCAGGGTCGGGTCACCGACCACCGCATCAACCTCACGCTCTATCGGCTGCAGGCTGTGCTCGATGGCGAACTCGAGGACCTGGTGGGCCCACTGCAGGCCGAACATCAGGCGGAACTGCTCGCGGAACTCGCCACCGAGTCGGCATGACACCGGGCTGCGGTCTGCTGCGCAGGGTCCCTTGTGACCTTCAATCGACATGAATTCAAGCCAACCAGGCTGGGATGCCCTGATTGCCGCAAGCGGTCTTGACCGGCTGGATGCGCGTGCTTTGGCCGAGCATGTCAGCCAGCGGCCGCGCACCTGGCTGCTCGCGCATGGCGATGAGCCTGTACTTCCTGAACAAGTCCAGGCGTTTCAGGCACTGTGCAGGCGGCGCGCCGCCGGCGAGCCCCTCGCCTACCTGACCGGCTGGCGGGAATTCATGGGCCATCGGTTTGAAGTCGGTCCGCAGGTGCTCGTGCCGCGACCCGAAACCGAACATCTGGTTGAGGCCGCGCTTGCGCTGGGTGATGAACGCAGGCAGCGGCCGACCTCCAACCGGCCGGTTTCGGTGCTGGACCTGGGCACCGGCAGCGGGGCGATTGCGATCAGCCTGGCGCTGGCCCGGCCGCACTGGCGGATCACCGCCACGGACTGTTCATCCGACGCCCTGGCCCAGGCCCAGAGGAACGCAGCCGCGCTGGGCGCGAACAGCCTGCAGTGGCGACTCGGGTCATGGTGGCAGGCTCTGCACAGCCCGACCCTAGCCATGGGTGCCGAAGGAGGGGCCACCACCACGCGCGAGGCTGCCCGTCGCTCGGCCCTCGCCACGGATGCAGGAACCCGCAGCGCTGCTCAAGACGGCCCCTTCGATCTGATCGTGTCCAATCCGCCCTATCTGGCCGAATGCGACCCTCACCTCGAAGACCCCGCCTTGCAACACGAGCCCCAGGGCGCGCTGGTGAGCGGGCCGAATGGCATGCAGGCCCTCGAGATCATTGCCGCACAGGCAGGCGCGTGGCTTGCCCCACACGGCTGGCTGCTGCTCGAACATGGTTACACCCAGGCGGCTGCTGTGCGCGAGTGTCTTGCGAAGGCCGGTTTCCGTGCGGTCAGAACCCTGCCCGATCTGGCGGGTCTGGATCGAGTGACCCTGGGCCAGTGGGGGCCATCGGCTCCGGTTTGACGGGGGCAGACCGCCTGCCTAGACTGCCGCGTTCGCAGCACGATCTGGGGTCGTCCCATTCACGGGTTCTGTCCTCAGATCAGCATCCCGTTCTACATTCCGTTCTGCATCCCGTTCTGCATCCCGTTCTGCATTTGATTGGAGTACGACACCATGGACGCCAAGGCATTCATCGAGCAAACCGTCACCGACCATCCGGTCGTGCTGTTCATGAAGGGCACCGCCCAGTTTCCTCAGTGCGGTTTTTCCGGCCGCGCCGTGCAGATCCTCAAGGCCTGCGGCGTACGCAACATGGTCACGGTCAATGTCCTCGAGGACGAGGACGTGCGCCAGGCCATCAAGGATTACTCCAACTGGCCGACCATTCCGCAGCTGTATGTCGGCGGAGAGTTCGTGGGCGGCGCCGACATCATGCAGGAGATGTATCAGAGCGGTGAGCTGCAGACCCTGCTGCCGGCGCCCGACGCGTCGGCTCAGGGTTGAGCGACGCACACGCCGAAAAGCCTCGGGCCAGTTCATTGATGTCTGCCAGCGTCACGCCTGAGGCCCACTACATCATCGGCATCACCGGTGCCTCGGGTGCGGCCTATGGCATCGGTCTGCTGAAGGCCTTGCGGGCAAGCGCCAAGGTCCAGCTGCATCTGGTGGTGTCACCGGCCGGCTGGATGAACATCGAACATGAGCTTGGCCTGGGTCGCCCTCAGGTCGAGGCCATGGCCGATGCCGCCTACAACCCCAGAGAGGTGGGGGCCTGCATCGCATCGGGGTCGTTTCGGGCGCAGGCCATGGTGATAGCGCCCTGCTCCATGCGCACCCTGGGTGCCGTAGCCCATGGGCTGTCCGACAACCTCATCACTCGCGCAGCCGATGTCATGCTCAAGGAGCGACGCCCCCTGGTGCTGCTCGCCCGCGAAACGCCGCTGAATCTGGCTCACCTGCGCAATATGGTGGCCGTGACCGAGATGGGTGGCATCATCTTTCCCCCGGTGCCCGCGCTCTACAACAAGCCCGACTCGGTTCAGGCCCTGATCGACCATACCGTGGGACGGGTGATCGATCTGCTCGGCCTGCCCCAGCATCTCGCGCCCGCCTGGACGGGACTCAAACCCTGACCCGCCGGTGGTCACATGCCCCATGTGATAATCCGGCTCCACAGACAACACGCCTACACTGACCATGAAACTGCTGGTTGCCATTGACGGTTCCGACAACTCCCTGCGTGCCCTGGCCGAAGCCGTTCGACTGGGAGGGCAACTCAAGACCGGTGCCGAACTGGTTCTGGTCAATGCCCACGACGACATCGCGTTTCGCGGGCCGAGCCAGTTCGTGGGCAAGCAGGCTGTTGATGAATACCTCGCCGAACTCGCCGACCACGAGCTCAAGTCTGCCGTGGGCGCGGCCCAGGCCAGCGGGCTCAAGTTCACGGTCAGCAAGGTGCGCGGGCATGTGGCCGAAGCCATCCTGCAGGTTGCCGGCGGTGAGCATGTCGACATGATCGTCATGGGCTCCAAGGGTCGCTCCGCGCTGCGTGACCTGCTCGTGGGTTCGGTCGCGCAGCATGTGCTGTCCCGCGCGGCCGTGCCCGTGCTGCTCGTGAAGTAATCCTCCATGCGCATCCTGCTCACCTGGGCCATCAACGCAGGCGTGCTGCTGCTCCTGCCCTATGTGGTGTCTGCAGTGCGCATCCAGGATTTCGGCACCGCCCTGATCGCCGCGCTGGTGCTGGGTCTGCTCAACGCCATCGTGCGCCCCGTGCTGGTGGTGCTCACCTTGCCGATCACCGTGCTCACGCTGGGCATCTTCCTGCTGGTGATCAACGGCTTCACCTTCTGGCTGGCCTCCCGCATGCTGTCGGGCTTTCATGTCGACAGTTTCCTGTGGGCCCTGATCGCTGCCCTGATCTACAGCATTGCCACGACATTGATTGGTTCATTGCTGCTGCGTAAACCCGCCTGAAGTCTTGGGCTGTGGCGCTTCGTTCCGGCCCGCTCACAGGCGGGTTGGCAGTCGGTGGATTGCGTGACTTCGATCACGGCACCGCACGGCATGCACGCCATAATGTGGCCACCTATCCGATCGCAAGGGGCTCTTCATGATCCAGTTCAACGCAGCGCCAGCCTTCGATTTTGATGAGTGGGCCGCCCTGTATCGGCAGGATCCGGATGCCTTCGAGGCGCGCCGCAAAGCGCTTCTGACCATCGAAGTGGCCCGCAGCGGACGACATGCGCCTCAGGCTCGGGCAATGCTCGAGCGACTGGAGCAGCAGCTTGAAGGCAAAAGCGATGCCGATCGAATCAAGCTTTCGATGCTTGCCATGCAGGCTGCAGCAACTCGACTGGTCGACGAGCTGCAAGCGCTCTCCACCGCCATGAATGCAGCCAAAAACCAGCACCCGGCGCCGCCTCGTCCGGCCGCCTGAACCCGTCAAGGCTGCGACGAGTCGCGGGCCGTCAGGTGAACGGATGGTGCCCCCGGCAGGATTCGAACCCGCGACCTTCGGTTTACAAAACCGCTGCTCTACCAACTGAGCTACAAGGGCAATCTTGAACTGCAGGCGCGCCTTCAGGCGTGCTCTTGTTGTTCTGAGCTTACTTGATCCGCGTCAGACGCGGACGGCCTCCCGCCGGTGGCGTGGACGGTGGTTCGGGAGGATCTGAAGGCCTGCGCCCCGATCCACGTTGCGACCCACCGGTCGATGCGGCCTGCTCGACCGATCCGGCCGAGCCCGATGATGCACTGGACTCATCGGGTCGGGTGTCCACCGCTGCAAGGCTCGGGCCCGTCGACGATGCCTCGGGCCGGCCCGTGTCGGCCGGATCATCCGAACCCTGTTCGGGCGCCACCGCCATGGGCTTGGGCACCTCAAAGGCCATACCCTGCCCGTTCTCGCGTGCATAGATGGCCGAGACCTGCTCGATCGGCACCGAGATCAGCCTCGCCACGCCGCCAAAACGCGCCTGGAACGTGATCTCGTCGTTGCCGAGGGTGAGCCGATCGGTGGCCGTCATGGAGACATTGAGCACGATCTCGCCCGCGCGCACATACTCACGCGGCACCGACGTGCGCTCGTCGACGGTCACGGCCAGATAGGGCGTGAGGCCGTTATCCGCGCACCACTCATGGATGGCGCGGATGAGGTAGGGCTTGGTCGAGGTGACCGCGTCACTCACCGGCGCATCACCTTCTCGGAGGGCGTGAGCGCCTCGATGTAGGCCGGGCGAGAGAAGATGCGCTCGGCGTACTTCATGAGCGGGGCCGCGCTCTTGGGCATCTCGATGGCGTAATGGTCCAGGCGCCACAGGAGCGGTGCAATGGCCACATCGAGCATCGAGAAATCTTCGCCCAGCATGAACTTGTTCTTGATGAAGATCGGCGCCAGCTGGGTCAGGCGGTCACGGATCTGCTGACGCGCGCGCTCCATGAGTTTGGCGCTGTCCTTGCTGTGCTCACGGCGCTCAAGCTGCTGCACGTGGATGAACAGCTCGCGCTCGAAATTGAACAGGAACAGACGCGCACGGGCCCGCATGACCGGATCGGCCGGCATCAGCTGCGGATGCGGGAAGCGCTCATCAATGTACTCATTGATGATGTTGGACTCGTAGAGGATCAGGTCCCGCTCGACCAGGATGGGCACCTGGCCGTACGGATTCATGATCGAGATGTCTTCCGGCTTGTTATACAGGTCGACATCACGGATTTCGAAGTCCATGCCCTTTTCGAAGAGCACAAAGCGGCAACGCTGGCTGAAGGGGCAGGTAGTGCCGGAGTACAGGACCATCATGGTCGACGCTCCTCAGAGTCAGGGCCGCAGTGAAGGGCCAAAGTAAATCAGGCGGAGATTGGAGGTTTCGTGAACGGAGCCGAGTCCGCAAACCCGAGTTCCATCCGCATTCAAGACACGAAAAGGGTGAGCCTGATACGACTCACCCTTTTTCTTCAGGCTGCGCGGGGCGCGCGCGCCCTCATCACTTGATGTCTTTCCAGTATTCGCGGTTGAGCCACCAGGCAAACACCGAGAAGAAGAGCAGGAAGATCAGCACACCCACACCGAGCCTCACCCTGGACCGGGCGGACGGGTCAGCCATGTAGGTGAGATACGCAACCAGGTCGGCAATCTGTCCGTCGTATTCGGCCTGCGACATCTTGCCACCCGAGGCCGGGGTCAGCTTGATCTGGCTGCTCTCATGCGCATGACCTGAAGTGATCTTCTCGGACTTCTCTGACCGGTTGCCCTGCGTGTCGAAGTTGATGACCGTCTTGACGAACCCGCCATCGGCCTTCTTGACTTCCTCGATCGTGGCACCCCGCGTCCCCTGAAGCTCCCAGAGCACATGGGGCATACCCACGTTGGCAAACACGGCGTTGTTCCAGCCCGTGGCCCGGGTGTTGTCGCGGTAGTAGCCACGCAGGTAGGAATAGAGCCAGTCGGCACCCGAACCCGAATGCGAAGCCCGCGAACGCGCCGTCACCGAGAGATCGGGCGGCAGGGCACCGAACCACGACTTGGCATCTTCGGGCGACATGGCGATCTTCATGGTGTCGCCCGTCTTGCTCCCGGTAAAGAGGAGGTTGTCCTTGATCTGCTGGTCGGTCAGGCCGATGTCCTGAAGCCGGTTGTAGCGCATGAGTTGGGCGCTGTGGCAGTTCAGGCAGTAATTGACGAACAGGCGCGCGCCGTTTTGCAGCGCAGCCGGATCATTCAGTTTGGCGGTCGGAAAACGATCAAGCGGCACTTCACCCCCTGCGGCCTGCCCGGCCACGGGATTCACCAGCAGGATCACGGCCAGCATCGCGGAAGCGATGCTGGAGACGAACGGAATGCGAAGTTTCATGCGCGTATGTCCTGTCGGCGGGGCTCAGTGCGCCTCAAAGGTGACCCGGTCGGGTACGGGCTTGGGATCGCCCATTGCGCTCCACCAGGGCATCAGCAGGAAGAAGGCGAAGTAGAGCAGCGTGCCGGCCTGCGAGATCCGCTCGCCGATCGGCGAAGGAGCCTGCACACCGAAGTAGCCCAGCACGATGAAGATCACCACGAACAGGCCGTAGATGTATTTGTGCCAGGTCGGGCGGTAGCGAATGGATTTGACCGGGCTGTTGTCGATCCAGGGCATCGCAAAGAAGATCACCACCGAGGCGCCCATCGCCACCACGCCCCAGAACTTGGCGTCGAGGATGAAAAAGCCGACGACCAGTGCAAGCACCGCAGCGGTGGCGATCAGTTTGGAGAGCGGCTTGACGCGGCTCATCCAGACAATCGCCAGGTAGACCAGCAGGAAGGGCGTGAGGCCCCAGGTGAGGAACTCGGTCGTGATCGCCCGCAGGATGGAGTAGTAGGGCGTGAAGTACCAGACTGGTGCGATGTGCGCCGGGGTCTTGAGGGGGTCGGCCGGAATGAAGTTGTTGAACTCCAGGAAGTAGCCGCCCATCTCGGGCGCGAAGAACACCACCGCCGAGAAGGCCATCAGAAAGACCGCCACCCCCAGGATGTCGTGCACGGTGTAGTAGGGATGGAAGGGAATGCCATCGAGCGGCCGGCCCTGAGCGTCCTTGTGCTTCTTGATCTCGACGCCATCCGGGTTGTTGGAACCCACCTCGTGCAGTGCCAGGATGTGCGCGGCCACCAGACCGAGCAACACCAGCGGGATCGCGATCACATGGAAAGCGAAGAACCGGTTCAGGGTTGCATCACCCACGACATAGTCGCCGCGGATCCAGACCGACAGCTCCGGCCCGATCAGGGGGATGGCCGAGAACAGGTTCACGATCACCTGAGCGCCCCAGTAGGACATCTGACCCCAGGGAAGCAGGTAGCCGAAGAAGGCTTCGGCCATCAGCACCAGAAAGATCAGGCAGCCGAAGATCCAGATGAGCTCGCGCGGCTTGCGGTAGGAGCCGTACATCAGGCCCCGGAACATGTGGAGATAGACTACGATGAAGAAGGCCGAGGCGCCGGTGGAATGCATGTAGCGCACCAGCCAGCCCCAGGGCACATCACGCATGATGTACTCGACCGACTCGAACGCACGGGCGGCGTCGGGCTTGTAGTGCATGGTCAGGAAGATGCCGGTGACGATCTGGATCACCAGGACCAGCATGGCCAGTGAGCCAAAGAAGTACCAGAAGTTGAAATTCTTCGGAGCGTAGTACTCCGACAGATGCGCCTTCCAGTTGGCGGTCAGCGGGAACCGGTGGTCGATCCAGCCAATCAGGCCGGTGGTCTCGACGTTTTTTTCTGCTGCCATCGAAAACTCCAGTACAACGTGATCTTGGTGCTGCGTGTGCCGCCCGGGCCGATCAAGGACTGTCCTGACCGATCGGGCCTGCGGGACGTCGCGTATCAGGCCTTCTTGTCCTCGCCGATCAGCAGGCGGGTCTCGGACAGGTAGGTGTGCGGCGGCACATCGAGGTTGGCATTGGCGGGCTTGTTCTTGTAGACCCGGCCGGCCATGTCAAAGGTGGAGCCATGACACGGGCACAGGAATCCGCCGGGCCAGTCTTCCGGCAGCGAGGGCTGGGCGCCCGGCGCGAATTTGTCGGACGGCGAGCAGCCCAGATGTGAGCAGATGCCCACCACCACCAGGTACTCCTCCTTGATGGAGCGATGGGGATTCTTGGCGTAGTCGGGCGTCGGAAACTGATAGGGCTTCTCGGACTTGGGGTCGAGCACCTGCGCTTCGGTTTTCTTGATCGACGCGATCATGTCCGGGGTGCGGCGCACGATCCAGACCGGGTTGCCACGCCACTCCACACGGCGCAATTCGCCCGGCGCCATGCCGGAGATGTCCGCCTCCACCGGAGCACCGGCGGCCTTGGCGCGCTCGGAGGGCTGGAAGGTGCTGACAAAGGGAACCGCAACCGCTGCGGCCCCCACGGCACCCACCGCGGCGGTGGTCACCACCGCGTTACGACGGGACGGATCGGCCGGCAACAAGCCGGATGCAGAAGGACTCGAGGCAGAGTCAGCCATGATGACCTCGGAAAAGTCAGAATCGGATGCGGTGCGAAGGATCGCCACGCGCAGGCTGAGCCCTCCCCGGACCCAGCACGACAGCCCGCGATTCTAGCGATTTATTGCGGCGCTGCAAAAAGACGGGCTGCAGTGTAGGGGCGACTGATGCGGCACAATGGAGCGGCGGGGTCGCTGAAGCGGTCGGCGAACCGGGGCGGCATGCCGTTTTGGGCGACGCTCGCTGCGCATCGCGCGGCCTCGTTGGCCCGTCCGTCCAGCACATCTCATCCCATCACACGATCCAGGAGACCTTTCATGAGCCTGCTGTCCGAGTTCAAGTCCTTTGCCGTCAAGGGCAACGCCATCGATCTGGCGGTGGGCGTCATCATTGGCGCGGCCTTCGGCAAGATCGTCGAATCCCTCGTCAATGACATCACGATGCCGCTGATTGCCCGGCTGATCGGGGGCAAATTCGACTTCAGCAACCTGTTCTTCGTGCTGGGCGAGGTGCCCGCGGGCACCGCCACCACACTCGATGCGCTGCGCAAGGCTGGCGTACCGGTCTTTGCCTGGGGCAGCTTCGTGACCATCGTCATCAACTTCGTGCTGATGGCTTTTGTGATCTTCATGCTGGTGCGCTACCTGAACAAGATCAAGGACAGCGTCATGGGCGCCGAAGCCGAGGCTGCGGCCGCAGCCGCAGCCGAAGCCGCGGCACAGCCGGCTGCGCCCTCGCCTACCGAGGTTCTGCTGGCCGAGATCCGCGACGAACTGCGGCGCAAGGGCTGAGGCCTTGACCAGGCCTGGTGAGGGCGGGTTGCTGAGGGCGGATCGCTGAAGGCTGGAGTCAGACCGGGTTGGGGTCGTCGAAGAAACTCACAGCGATCCCGAACCGCTGCTGCAGGCACTCACCGAGTGCCTGAATGCCGAAACGCTCGGTCGCGTGATGGCCCGCTGCCGCATAG
>Ga0255099_1000220_pt1 | contig 23458 bp, 8 predicted proteins | sample Colum_Colum_RepA_2_FD_188451 | JGI IMG/M metagenome (GOLD analysis project Ga0255099, IMG submission 188451) | Freshwater microbial communities from Columbia River, Oregon, United States - Colum_Colum_RepA_8d | ecosystem: Environmental > Aquatic > Freshwater > River | place: USA: Oregon...
CCGTTCCGCGGTGCTGGTGATGATGCTCACCTGATTGGCCCCATCCTGCTTGATGGCCGAAGTCACCTGGCGCAACCGGTTCACCACCTTGCTCTCAATTTGCCGGATCATCGCCACATCCCGGAAATGCACTTTGCGGATGTAGACCGAACCCAAGCGATACCCCCACTCGTGCGACTTGGGCGAAACCTCATCCCGAACGGTGGAACTCATGCTGTGCCGATTGATGAGCATCGCATTGAGCGGAAGGTTGCTCAGGCAACGCACTGTCGAATTACTGACATTGGCACCCAAGGATCCCCGCGGATCGGCGTTTTTGAACAAGTAGGCGACCGGATCGCTGATGAACATCTCGAACCAAATACCAATACCCATCGGAGCCCCCTCCTCGGAATTGACCGGCTGACTGCGCTGGTATTGCTGATCCAGCCGCATGTCGATCACATGACAGGTGCCCAACCAATTGACGATGAAGGCACCCAGCCCCAGACGCGGCAAAAGGAAGTGGATCCCGGGTTCATCAAGGGTCGCCAGAACCTTTCCGAAGAGCACATAAACAAAGCATTGCCGCTCCGGAACTATGGCGTAGATGCCCAGCATGCGTGCGAGCGCGAAGGCCAATGGCACGAATACCCAGAAACCGATGAATGACAGCAGGAAGGCAATGAGGAAGGTCATGGGCGGGTCTCCAAGAAAATGCGCTGAGCGCGCTCATACAGGGCCAAATGCACATTGCGGACATAAGCCGCAAGCACCCTGGATCCGTTGCGTTTGAGTTCGGTCAACTGAGCCACCTGACTGGTGATGGGTTCGACCTCAGCCAGTGCCCGAAGTGTCTCGATTTCGACCGCACGCCGGGATTGAACGATTTTCTGATCCGCCGATGCCTGAGCCAAGCTGATGTCCGACGAGACGTGGTTGTAGGCGGTGTTGATGGCCGCCAGTGCCGATTCGACTTCCGGGGGCGGATCAATGCCGGTGATCAAGGATGCATCGAGTGTAATGCCGTACCGAGCCGCGGAGGTAAGGCATTCGCGGTCCATGTGTTCATTGAGATCCCGCAGGTTTTTCCGGATATCGTTGATGGAAATGCCGGAAACGATGGTGGCGTCGGGTCCACCGGTCACGGTCGCAGCCGGATGTTGGGCTGAGATCGGCGGCGCGGCCGGGGCCTCGAAATTCGCAATCCTCTCCCGCAGCACAGAGACAAAATACCCCATGACGTGCACAATCGGGCGTTTCACGCCAAAGAGGTAGGCGTAGAGATTCCGCTCGGAGACTTGATAACGGATCTGACCCGTCAGACCGGTGTTGAGCTGATCCTTGGTGACGGCCTCGAGAATGGTGCCGTTCTGATTGGCTGAAGAATCCTCGGGATCCCAAGCCATGTTCACCGTCTGGGTGGCGATTGACACCTTGTACACCCGCTCCCAAGGCCATTTGAAATAGGGGCCGCCGGGCTGAATCACTCGAACCAGAGGGTAGTTGTAGCGGGATTTCTCCTCATCGTTGAGCGATTCGGAAATCGAGTCGCCACTGGTGGTCAGATCTCCCACCCGCTGGGCTCGCCCGAAGGAGGTTTTCACGGCCCGCTCGTTCTGGTTCACGGTGTAAAGTCCAGCGACGAGATACCGCAGGAGGAACCATGCGACGAAGCCAGAAACGACACCGAGGATGAGGGAGGGGAATTCCAAGTGAGTTCCTTTTCGCCAAGGTAGGTTGAGGAATTTGGGGAAGCAAACCCTCAGAGAAATAGGCTCAGGCAAGCCAGCCAACTCAGCCAACCTCGACTTGGCGTTCGGCTCGGGATGAAGCTCAACCCAAGCCTCTCCGACCGATCGGAAACACCGCCACGGGCCAGGTCATTCCCGGTGACTGGAACGCAACACCTCAACCACCGGGGGAGCTGCCTGAGGACTGGCGGCGTTGAAGTCTTCGCCCAACAGCGCGGCCACGGTGGCGGCCACCTGAGCCTGTCTCACCAACGCAACGCCACTGCGCTCACCCAGAGTCGGGGTGTCGGGCCCCAGGACCGCCATCCACATGTAGGCCGAATCGGCGATTTCGCGGCCGTGGCTCTTCCAGGCGACCGGGGCCGGGCCGCGGCCATGGTCGACGGTGACCACCAAACTGGTCTTGTCACGATATTGGGGCATGGACTGCACGCGTTTCCAAAGATCACCCAAGAAACGGTCGAACTCGTGGGCCGATCTCAAATACCGCTCGTAGTTCCCTTCATGAGCCCAATCATCGGTCTCACCGTAGGAGACGTAGAGGGCGCGCGGTTTGATCGTGTCGATCGCGTGGAATGCCGCATACCGCACAAAGGTATCCAGCAAGACCCCCGACCACAGCGTCTTGCTCGGGCCTACCATTTCATCCAAGGCCAGCGGCACCGGCATCCGGCGGGTTCCTGGTGGTACGTCGAAACCGCTCCAAATCGGAAAACCCGCCCGGGGCCCGTTCAAGATCCATGGGAGGACATCCCAATTGACCACCGCCGCGACCTTGCCCCGGTAACCCGGCCGGGTGTTGAGCCACTCGAAAACGTTGGTGTTGGCATTGAGGAACTTATCGTTGCTGTCGATTTTCGGATCAGCAATGCCGGTCAGGAATTCATTGTAGCCGGGGTAGGAGAAGTTGCGCCCGTTGGTCACCCGGACCTCGGAACCGCGTTTTCGATTACCCAGCAATTGCCCGTGCTTGGCCACCGTGCCCCAAAGGAACGGGAAGAGCACTTCACGGCTTTGCTGGGGATCCGAGCGCCAGAACTCGGCCTTGAGTTCATTGGTCTTGCCAACGTTGCCATACTGTTTGGAGATGAGGATTTCATCAGCGCCCTGGAACACTTCTTCCTGTCTCAGGCCATCGGTGGTGACGAGAATTACATGGCGTGTCTTGTTGCGAGATTGGGCCGTCCGCGCTTGGGCCGGCAGCAGAAGCGTCATCGCGCCCAACATGCACAGCACGGTGCGGACACGGAAACCGCGAGAGGTTCGGAATCGAGACCGGGTGAGAACGTTCACAATGGTCGAAAGCCTGATCACACCGAGCCGCCGGGTCAACCGACCCTCAGACCAAGCACGCAGGGCTGGCATCGGGCCCCGTCGCAATACGGGAGTAAAAACGCCCGGGCTCCCGTTGATTATTTTCACTTGGGCACTGGCGGATCAGGGCCATAGTCTTTGTGAAATCACCGCGCTTCCATGGGCTCAAGAATTTTTACTCCAAAAAGCAGTCGCTGGGGGCGCTTTGGCCTCGTCATCCCCGGCTTGATGGCGGCCATGGGGCTGAGTGCGGCCGCGCCGAACCTCGAGTTCAATCGGGATATCCGCCGAATTCTTTCTGACAACTGTTTCCAGTGCCATGGACCCGACGCCGGTGGCGGAAAAGCCGGCAAGAAAACCCTGCGTCTGGACTTGCCCGAGGCGGCCTACGCTCGCCGAGACGGCCCTGCGGCGATTGTTCCCGGCCACCCCGAACAAAGCGAAGTCATCCGGCGCATCCAGTCTCAGGATCCGGATGATCAAATGCCACCTCCGGATTCCGGCAAAACCTTGTCGGCCGCCGATCGAACCACCCTCGAAGCGTGGATCCGCCAAGGAGGCAAGTATTCGCAACACTGGGCTTATGTGGCCCCGACCCGCCCCCCGGTGCCCGCCGTCGAAGCCCGAAATTGGCCGCGCAACCCCATCGATCATTTCATCCTGGCCCGACTGGAACAGGAACGGCTGAAGACCAATCCGGAAGCCGATACAGAAGCCCTCGAACGGCGCGCCAGCCTCGACCTGACGGGTTTGCCTCCGGCCACGCGTTCGGCCACGCGTTCGGAAAAATCGGCCGAGCCCCGAGATTATGAACGGTTCGTCGACGAACTGCTTGCTTCACGGGCTTATGGCGAACATTGGGCGCGCCTGTGGCTCGATCTCGCCCGCTATGCCGATTCCAGCGGGTACGCCGACGATCCTGCCCGGACCATCTGGGCTTATCGCGACTACGTGATCCGCTCCTTCAACGCGAACAAGCCCTTCGACGTGTTCACGCTGGAGCAACTCGCCGGCGACCTCCTGCCGAATCCCACGGAAGACCAGCAAATCGCGACTGCCTTCCATCGGAACACGATGACCAACAACGAAGGAGGCACGAGCGACGAAGAGTTCCGCAACGTGGCCCTGGTCGATCGCGTCAACACCACGATGGCGGTGTGGATGGGCACCACCATGGCCTGCGCCCAATGCCACAACCACAAGTACGATCCCATTAGTCAGGAGGATTATTTCCGCCTGTTCGCCATTCTCAACAACACGGCCGATGCCGACCGTGGTGATGAAAGCCCGGTCATGCCGCTCTTCAGTCATGAGCAGAAGCGCTTCAAGGCCGCAACCGAGTCAGAAATCGGCCGTCTCGAAACAATCCTCTCACGCTCGACACCGGAGCTGGCCAAGGACCAGATCGTATGGGAAAGCCGAGTTTCCAAGCCGCTCCCGTGGCAGACGATGATGACGAGCAAGGTCACCTCCCGGGCCGGGGCCGTGATGCGCTCCGGAAACGACGGCATCGTCCACGCTGGGCGCTCCGGCAAGACCGACTCCTATATCGTCGAATTGTCTTCGAACGACGCCCAACCGGTGCAAGCGCTGCGCCTCGAAGTATTGCCCGAGGACGGCACGCCCACGGGACGAGTCGGACATGCTGACGGCCATTTCGTTCTCACGCGGGTTCAAGCACGCATTGTCCCGGACAAACCCGCCGTGCCCAAGGCCCGCCACGTGCGCATCGAACTCCCGGGCAAGGAGCGGATCCTGTCCTTGGCCGAGGTCCAAATCTTCCAGGGCGACAAAAACGTGGCGCAATCGGGCGAGGCCCGCCAAAGCAGCACGGCCTTCGAAGGACCGGCCAAACTGGCCATCGACGGCAACACCAACGGCGATTTCAACGGGGCCCGTTCCACCACCCACACCGAGACCTCCAGCAATCCTTGGTGGGAAGTAGACTTGAAGCAACCGGTGGCCATCGACCGCGTAACCCTCTGGAACCGCACCGACGGATCGCAGGAACGCCTGAGCGGCTTCCGCGTGGTCTTGCTCGATGAGAACCGGATGCCGGTCTGGGATCAGGTTGTGGCCGAGCCGCCCAAACCCAGCAAGGAACTGCGTCCCGATGCCTCCCGCCCGGTGGAATTCCGAATCGCGTCGGCCGATTTCGAGGCCAAGGGATTCGAAGCGGCGTTGATCCTCTCGAATTCCGATCCGAGCCAGAAGGGCTGGTCGGTGGCTCCGCAGCTGACCCAACGTCATCAACTGACGCTCGTTCCCACGCATCCGTTCTCGGTGGGGCCCGGATCCAATCTGGTGATCACCCTCGAACATCAGTCCAAACAGGAGCACGCCACCCTGGCGGCTTTCCGGTTCTCCCGAACCTCCGACACCCGCGCGGCGGAAATTCTGCAAATTCCCGCTCCGGTGCTCTCGGCCTTGGCCCGGCCCCAGTCCCTTCGCTCCGCAGCCGAGAAGACCACACTCGCCAGCCATCACCGATCCGTGGCCCCGCGCTTGCAGCCCCAACGGGACAGTCTCGCTGAACTGCGAAAGAAACTATCCGAACTCAAGCCGCAGACCACAGTCCCGGTCTTGCGGGAACTCGCCGGCAAAGACCGTCGCAAAACCCTCATCCAACTCCGGGGCAACTACCTGAATCTGGGTCAAGAAGTCCCCGAAGGTCTGCCCGCCAGCCTCGGACTCGCATCGTCAGCGCAACGTCCCGACCGTCTGGAGTTGGCCCGGTGGTTGATGGACAAACGCAATCCCCTCACCGCCCGAGTCGTCGCCAATCGTCTGTGGGAGTCGGTGTTTGGGATCGGTTTGGTGCGCACCAGCGAAGAATTCGGTTCCCAAGGAGAGCCTCCCTCCCACCCCGAACTCCTCGACTGGCTCGCCATGGAATTGGTGGACAGCGGCTGGGATTTGAAACACCTGCTGCGCCTCATGGTCACCTCGGCTGCCTACCGCCAATCTTCCAAGGTCACTCCGGAACACTTGGCCCGTGATCCGGAAAACCGCTGGCTGGCCCGCGGTCCAAGATTCCGATTGTCGGCCGAGATGATCCGCGACCAAGCCATGGCCGTCAGTGGATTGCTCAGTGATCGCATGCATGGTCCGCCCGTCAAACCTGCCCAACCCAAACTCGGGCTCAGCGCCGCATTCGGCAGCGGCACCGACTGGGAAACCAGCATGGGCGAAGACCGTTTCCGCCGGGGCATTTACACGACTTGGCGCCGCTCGAACCCCTACCCCTCGATGGCCACCTTCGATGCACCCAATCGCGAGGTATGCCAGGTTCGGCGTGAACGCTCCAACACACCGCTGCAGGCCTTGGTGACCCTGAATGACCCGGTGTACATCGAGGCCGCCCAATCTCTGGGACGCCGGATGGCCTTGTCGGGCGGCACGGTGGGTGAACGGCTCCAGAGCGGATTCCAGCAGTGCCTCCATCGTCCGGCCTCGACCGAGGAATTAACCTCCCTCACCACACTGCTCGAGCGCAGTCGCCAGCGTTTCCAAACAGACACCACCAAGGCCAAACGCATGGCCACCGAACCCATTGGAGCACTCCCCTCCGGCCTGGAGGCCACCGACGCGGCCGCCTGGACCTCCGTGGCCAACGTGCTGATGAATCTCGACGAATTCCTGATGAAACGGTGAGCCCGATCGCCCCCAAGCACCCCATGAATCCACAGATCGAAGCCCTCCAACACCTCACGCGGCGACACTTCCTGGGCCGAACCGCCCACGGTCTGGGCGCCATCGCCCTAGGCTCCCTCATCAAAGGAAGCCTCCCCGCTGCCGCGGCCGCGGCACCCGCTCCCTCACTGTTGACGGCGCATAGCCCGCGGTTTCCCGGGAAGGCCAAGCGGGTGATTTACCTGCATCTCACGGGTTCTCCGCCTCATCTGGATCTCTTCGATTACAAACCCGAATTGGTGAAGCGCACCGGGCAGGATTGCCCCGATGCCTTCCTCAAGGGCAAGCGCTTCGCCTTCACTTCCGGAACGCCCAAGCTTTTGGGCACTCCGCGGACTTTCGCCCGTCACGGACAAGGCGGCGTCTGGCTCTCGGATGCCCTGCCCCACCTCCAAACCGTGGCCGATGAACTGTGCGTCATCCGTTCGATGACCACCGACCAGTTCAACCACGCCCCAGCAGAACTACTGGTTTACACCGGATCTCCGCGCCCGGGGCGCCCGTCCATTGGTGCCTGGGTCACCTACGGCCTCGGGACCGAAAACCAGAACCTTCCGGGGTTCGTGGTGCTCATCTCCAGCGGAGTGCAACCCAATGGCGGCAAGAACTCCTTTGGCAACGGCTTCCTTCCGTCCGTCTATCAGGGAGTTCAGTGCCGTTCCAAGGGCGACCCGGTGCTCTACGCCTCGGACCCGGCTGGCATGGACCGCGACGTGCGGCGTATGGGTCTAGACACCTTGCGCGACCTCAACGAGTTGCAGTCCCAAGAGTTGGGACATCCCGAAACCGCCACCCGGATCGCCCAATACGAATTGGCCTTCCGGATGCAGATGTCGGTGCCTGAAGTCATGGACATCAACCGCGAGACACCGGCCACCCTCGAGGCCTACGGCGCCAAACCCGGTGAATCGAGCTTCGCCAACAACTGCCTCTTGGCACGGCGGCTGGTAGAACAAGGAGTCCGCTACGTCCAACTCTTCGACTGGGGCTGGGATTTCCATGGCACGGGGCCGTCCGAGGACATCCGCGATGGACTCACCAACAAGTGCCGCACGATGGATCGCCCGGTCGCGGCTCTGCTGAAAGACCTCCGTCAACGCGGTATGCTCGACGACACTCTGGTGGTGCTTGGCGGCGAGTTTGGACGCACCCCCTTCCGTGAAGGGCGTACCGCACAGGGCGGTATTCTCGGTCGCGACCACTTCCCCGACTGCTACTCCATGGTCATGGCCGGAGGCGGCATCCGAGGCGGCACCATGTACGGCGAATCCGACGAACTGGGATTCTCAGTGGCCCGCGACAAAGTCACCGTTCACGACCTTCAAGCCACCCTCCTGCATCAACTGGGCTTCGATCACGAGCGCCTCACCTTCCGTTTCCAGGGCCGCGACTACCGTCTCACCGACGTGGAAGGAGAAGTGGTGAAGGGCATCCTGGCTTGATCCGGAAACACCCTCTCCCCGTTGTTCCAACAAATCTTCCTGACCCAGCCTTGAGTCAGGAACGCGACCCGCTTACCCATACCGCATGAACCGAGCGGACTGGAAAGCAATCCTGCGGACCCTTTGGCGGACTGCAGTGGTTGGGGCATGGACCTTGGCCACCGTTCATGCCGCTACCGTGCGAATCGACACCTCGAAATCCCCACAACTGAAAACCTGGGCCGATTCGGTGCTACCCATCGCCAATGAATGGTATCCCCGATTGGCCAACCTGATGACGGCGGTCGAGGGCCGCCCATTGCTGGATGTCACCATTCGTATCGACCCCAATTTCAAGGGCATTGCCGCAGCCTACGGTCCTTACATCCAAATCTCGGCTGACTGGATCAGTCGCCACCCGGAAGACAGTCGCGCCGCCGTGATCCACGAACTGGTTCATACTGTCCAAGATTATCCCCCGGGCCAAGTGGGGTGGTTGACGGAAGGCATCGCAGATTACTTCCGCTATGCCATCTACGAAGCCATGCCCTTGCCCGACTTTCCTCGTCCCGACAAACCTCAGGGATATCTCGATTCCTACAAGGTCGCGGCGGGGTTCTTGTTTTGGCTCGAATGTGGTCCTGCACCAGGAATCGTCCGTCAATTGAACGCAGCGCTCCGAGTCGGACAGTACCAAGAAACCCTCTTCACCGACAGAACCGGCCGCGGATTGAGGGACCTCTGGAATGACTACCTGACCGCCCTGCGACCCCTGCCCAACCTCCCCCAGGAACCCAAGGTTTGGCGACATGCCAAGGGTTCGTTCGAATTCCAACCCAACGGAACTTGGACCGAATTTGAAAACGGGAAACCGAAGTGGAACTTCATCGAAACGGCCAGAACCTCTCAGTACATCGAAGTCATGGACCGCCCCCGCAACATCCGCCTGAGACTCACCTCACCCATGGTTCAACTCATCTCCAAAACCGGCTGCGACACCCTCTACACCGGGGAGTGGACATCCACCCTACCGATTAAGTGAACAGACACAGGGAAACAGATACAGATCATTAAAGGTGATTTGGCTTAGATTCCGGTTCGTAAACAAGAACCGGTCTAAAACCTACATAACTGTATCTGAAGTTGGGAGCGCTATATCGTCGCGCTGCTGACCTACAATATTTTGCATCGAGAAGCCAACCTCCCCCTCGAAGCACCCTGCCAAGACTAACTCTTTTGCAGATTGGATCCACAGCTACCTGCTTTGGATACTCTTGGTACCAATCCATGCACCATTCCCACACATTACCGTGCATGTCATGAAGGCCCCAATTATTAGCCGTTTTTACCTTCACAGGATGAGACTGCATACCGGAATTGTCTAAATACCAAGCAGCCAAACCTATATCACCTGAATATGCTTGTTCACTGCCTGCTCTACATGCGTATTCCCACTCAGCTTCTGTAGGCAAACGCCACCTAAAACCATTGGAAATCAACTTCTCGTGCAGGTGGAGCTTGGTCAGCAGATCACAAAAAAGCATAGCTTCATCCCAATTCACTTGATCAACTGGCCTCAAATCCCCTTTAAAAAAACTCGGATTATTCGTCATCACCAAAACCCAATTTCTTTGAGTACATTCAGACTCACCAATCAAAAACCCTTTGCTCAATCTCACCGGATGTTGAGTCTCGTCATTAGATCTGCCAACCTCTGCCAAAGGGCTTCCCATACTGTATTCGCCACTTGGCATCCATCGCACCGCTATCACTGAATCCTTGAGAGGAACCTCACATCGATCAGTCGCCGACAACTTACTACCATTCAATTTTATAAAGTACTCACTCCATTTTCTGTCGCGATTGCTTCGCCGATGCTTCTCCAAAGTTGGACCCAACTCTAATCTAGCACTATTTATCCAATTCATCATACCTGGATCAACCAAACTCTTTCGATCTACAAAACCCGCCATTCGCCGCAACAGCACTATCGGGTCCTTAATCATCATGTCCCCAGTTAAAACCACCTTCTTCCCAACATCGCCTAGAGAAACAAGCATAAACCAAGCATCGTCATTTAACACCGTTGCAACCGAGCTTACAATTAGAAGCGAGTCTTTCTTCGCCTTTAATACACCATTTTTAAAAAAGTCTGGGCTACCCTGAACAGTTGGAAGTATAGTTAACGCAACTCCACAGTTATTTCTTATTTGCGCAACAGCAATCAACTTCCGTTGCGTGCATTCATGCAACCACTTTTCCAGATCCACCAGATCAGGGTAATTCAATCTTAACTCAATCAACTCACTTTCGAGATTTTGAATCATCTCCAAGTCGTTAATAGCCACCAAGGAAGCATCCAGCGTCCGATTCAAATCCGTGTTGACCGTATCATTCGGAAGAATCTTTACTTTGAAACCGTTAGTTTCAATCCAACCGAACGAATTATCGTTTGTTCCAAACCTAACCGAAAAATCTTGCTCCACCGAACAACCAAAATGCATCAAAATAGCGCACAATGAGCCCACCATCGACCACTTTATCTTTGGTTTAAAAAAATAATCCATAAATCAAATTTAATAATTAAATCGTTTCACTCCAATAACTGCACAACAGATCTAAACCCGGTTTCATAGTCTCTAGCCAGAGGTATTCGTGAATAAAAATAATATCGAAATGAAGAACGACACCGTTCCTTGTCACCTAACCAACTACCACCTCTCACAACTCGATATCTTCCGATTGCAGCACCATGCGGATTTCTGTTATCTAAAGCATCATAAGCACCCCAAATATCCCAACACCACTCCCGAACATTGCCCGCCATATCAAACAATCCGAAGCCGTTTGGCTTATAAGATCCAACACTGACTGTTCCACCTTTGCCAGATAAACGATAATTCGCTAATTCCGGCATTATATCAACACTTGGCTTCCAAGGGTATATTGCATTATCGTCGCCTCCTTTTGACGCTCTTTCCCATTCCGCTTCAGTTGGCAGACGGAAGCCTGACTGCCACTTTACAAAGGGAACTAGAACCCCTTTTTTGTAAACACGCATCCAATTATTATCAACATAATATGCTGGCTCTAATTCACACAACTCACTTCTAGCGTTACACCACTTTATCGCATCAAACCAGTTGACCATTGTAACCGGATGATCACCTCCGGCAAATGATCTTCCAAACGGAAGATCATATCCATTAGTAAGAGCCCACTTCACCACTGTGTCCCACTCGGTTTTTGTAATCTCACACGCATCCACCAAATACGAAGAAACAAAAACTGAGCGAATCGGATGCTCCAATACTCCCCCCATTTTAAAATTACCACTAGGCACTAAAACCATACCCCCCGACTGACCAAGAACTCGGTTGGTTCTATCAATAATCAATGCATTCTGTTGCAATTTGTCAACTCGAACAAGACGACTTGTAGATGTTATAAACCCATCATCATCGGTCCTATTATTGCGGCAGTAATTTAAAATTATACCGTTTGAAAAAACGCAACACAAAAAAATAAAAGATAGCCAACGATATTTCACTGAAAACAAAATGCAAATTTGCACCAAATCAATTCTTCTGATTAATCAAGTTTTTGAAATAAATTGCTTCAATGTTATTCCACCAATTAATACTGAGAGATTTGTTGTTCAAATTTTTCGCACCATTTAAATCACCATTATCAATTAACAAACGAGTCAAGCAGTTCAGAATTCTAACATCATTAATTCCCAAGCGATTGGATTTTTTAAGATTATAAAGTGCAGATTCACTATCACCCATTTCTTTAGCGCATAAACCAATTGACATAAAATTGCCAGGAAAATGTGGGTCAATCTCTGCAGATCTCTTAAAATAATTTATCGCATCAGTCAAACCAGGGTCTTTGCTACTTATCGAGTTAGTCGCCAGCAGTCTCAACTCCTCTCCTATCCAATATAATGTTTGGGGATTATTTGGCTGAACTCTATTGGCTCTGGTCAAGAAATCAATTCGATCTGCAGCAGTTATCCCAGCCATCGATGCTTTTCTTAAGAACATATCCTCACGCGCCGCCTGCAAATTTATTCTCATCAAAAATACCGTTAATAATAAAATTGCGGCGGATAAAACATAATTATTTAATACACACAGCGAAGCCCGCTTGACTTTTGCATTTACATCTGAAGCATTCCAGTTGACTCCTATGATTAACGCACCCAAAATCGCTACAGCTGGAATATGGAAGCAGAATTCAAACATAGCATGCACCATTAATGAACATATGCCACCAATACACCCAAGAATCAAGCACCCCTCGTTTGATATTAGTAGTTTATTGTTTTTTATTAACGATTTTATATTAACCAATACCGGTATAAATATTATCCGATATAAAACCAGAATTAATGCTGCAAAACCTAAGACTCCATATTCAACAAGGATCTCAAGATATTCATTGTGAACATATTCGGGATTTACAGGTATTGTAGGCGGACGATATTGAGGGAATCTTGCTTGAAATTGACCTGGTCCAACCCCAATTAATTTATTATCTGACCACATTTGAAATGCGGACTTCCATAACCAAATCCGAAACATGCCACTATCAGGACTGTCCGCGATTGCAATTGAATTTATTCTTGATCGAAATTGATTTGAGCAACTGAATATCACAAAACCTGCAAAAACTGCGGTTAAAACCGCACTTATTGTCACGATACGGTAACTACGCACATATCTAACTGACAGCACCACTAACGAACCGATCAGTAAACCAATCCAACCCCCTCTTGACATTGTCGAATATATTGCAAGACCTATCAATATGTATAAAATTGCAAACAATATTCTGATGGTTTTTTTGATATTATTTTTAACTAAAGCAACCAGTATTACAGGATGCAAACATATTAGAAAAGAAGCTAGATGGTTTGGGTTAATGAAAACAGCTCCATATCTTCCCGAATACATTTCGGGCCTGACAGCACCTAGAACTGAATTTGATATTGTTAAACGCTGATAAGCAGCGTAAATAGATACTAATACACCGCACACTAGGGCAAAGATGGTCAAATTTTTAGCATTGTTTCGAATTCCATGGTTTTTTTTAACTAATAATAAAACTGAAAATGCCAAAAAATATCCAGCTGTATTTTTTATCGAATAGTATCGGATGGTGGATAACTTAATCGCCAAGATTGACCATAATAACATTAGGGCGAACACCGTTACATCAATAAGACCGCAATTTAGATAAATATTTTTTGATGCAAATTCATAAGATAGAATCAGTCCGCATATCAGAAGGCACATGAATCCTATCCATGCTTCACTTGGATGCACCCCTCCAAACCAAAAAACCATCCAGCCTAGAGAACAGGCAAATAATATGCATGCTATTTTATCTATTTTATCCTTGATGTCCATTTTTGCCAACTAACGATTATTGGCCAACGGTTTGCCAAACTGTATTTATATTAGTTTTTAAAGTAATTTTTGATCGAAACCAATGCCCCTGCCTTAGAAATGTTCAAGAGGGTGTATTTATTTGCCTGAGCAACCGTCAGTTAGATTTAATCTTGTTGAGAGGTTTTTGTATAATTTAATCATTATATACAGATACCCGAATATAAACGGCCGGCAATAGGTTAACTCAGCAGGTGCCAGCCCCTATTTTGGACTTCACCGTATCGCGTCCTACACTCTCGGTTGATTCATCGGAATTTGAGGGCGATAAGGATGATCAAGCGCTTTGACCTAGCTTACCCACTGATTCTCTCGCTTACGGCGACGACAACACCTTCAAACGCCAGAACCTCGCGGACACCGTGCGATCGATCGGGATCGTAACCGGCAGGGCGAACTCCCGTCCGAGCCCAGTCACCTTTATTTCCGTCGGTGTCCAGACCCCGAAGGTGGATGCGCTTTCAAGATGGACCACGGCCGCAATCGGAGCGCGCACCTCGAGAGTGATGGAAGATCCATTGGAGGACTTGATCCCAAGCGTGGATTTCTCTCCGATGTTGATCCGAACCGACACCAATCCGGAATCAGCAAATCCATCGTTCACTCGATAGGTAAATGTATCGGATCCCGTTGCGTCGTCATTGGCTTGATAGATCCAGTTCGCCCCGGATCCACTCAATTTTCCGAACTTGGGCATCGATACCAACTTGTAATTGATGAAATCTTTGTCGACATCATACCCCACCAAAGTGACCGCCACCGAGGCTCCTTGAGTCACCTTGAGGGACTGTGCCAGAGCAATCGGGGAATCGTTGACCGGGCTAACTCGGATGGTCACCGTGGCCAGGCCTGATTCCAATTCACCGTCACTGACCCGGTAGGTGAAACGATCAGTCCCATTGAAATCCTGATTTGGAACATACTGACGAGCGGCTCCCTCTCCACTCAACACGCCGTTGCTGGGCTGTCGTACCACCGTGTAGGTAAGATTTGAACCTTCTGGATCCAAGCCCATGAGCTTCAACAAGATAGCTGTATCTTCGTCGGTTGCCACTGAGAACGCCCCTGCAACCGGAGTGCGATTGAAGGGGGGCACCTGAATTGTGACGGTCCTCACTGATGAATCGGTGAATCCGTCGTTGGCCTTGTAGGTGAATCGGTCGGTACCGGAAAAACCCCACTCGGACACATAAACCCAATCGGACCCGCTCCCGGTCAATTGACCATGCATCGGCATCGACACGACGCTGTAGGTTAGCTTGTCGCCATCGGCATCAGAGCCAAGCAACTCCACCTTGACTGGAACGTGCTCAGCCGTGGTCACCGAAAAATCACGGACCGCAGGGGCATCATTCACCGATTTGATGGCAATCCGCACGCTTGTTTCAGGTGATTCCAGGGTGCCGTCATTGGCTCGGAAGGTAAACGAATCCACACCTGAGACATCCGGATTCGGCGAGTAGATGAGGTTGGGAGCAACTCCGCTCAGTTTGCCCTTCTGAGGATTGGCAACAACACGGAAGGTCAGCAGGTCGCCATCTGGATCAGTACCCGCCAAACGCAATCCGATCGGTTGATCTTCATCGGTCGTAAGATTTTGCGAGGCGGCTTCAGGGGCCAGGTTGACGGGTTGGATGGCCACGGTGACCGTGGCCAACTCGGAATCCAACTGACCATCATTCACCTTGTAGGCGAAACTGTCAGATCCTCTGGATCCCCGATAGGCCTTGTAGATCAAATTGGGAGCCCGACCACTCAGGACACCCTTGGAAGGAGCACTCACTGGAATGAAGGACAGTTTGGCTCCTTCGGCGTCCGCTCCCTGGAGTGTCAGGTTGATGGACATCCCCTCCCCAACCGTCAGATCGGTGCCTGAAGAAACCCCTGTTGCTCTGGGGGCGGTGTTGGAGGCCGGCAGCACATACTTATCATCGACTTCGATCACAGTCTCCGAGGCTCCCACCACAAGGGCAGAACCCGATGCTGAACCCGCTCCGATCTCCAACACTACGTTGACCGACTCCATGGATTCAACGGTTCCATCATCCACCCATCCGAGACTGACAACCTTCCGAGCTTGGCCCGGTAGAAACTCAACTGTGATGACGGAGCTGGGATAATCCTGCCCTGCCGCAGCCGTACCGCCATAGAGCCGAAGCACGGCCACAATCTTTCCGGCGGTTCCATCCAACCGGCGCAATTCCACACTCACGGGACCTCCCTCAGTCGCCTGAAACCGGGAGGCCACAAAACCTATGGAACCAGCGGCGTCGTTGTCCACAACCCGAACCATCCCCTGCTTTTGTGAGCCCAATGAGGTTCCCGACGGAACATCTGAACTGAGGCCAAGGCTGACTGAAACAAGACGGTCTGCCTGAGGATCGAGATCATCCCGAAGCACCGATGACAAATCCACCGCCTGTTGGGTCACGGCGTCCGCGAAATCCAACGTGATGACGTTGGTGACCAACAAGTCCGCATCCCCCTCCAACCGCAACAGAAGGCGAACGGCCCCATAGGCGCCATCGTGGCGAGCCACGATGAGAGGTTGGATCGATCGACCCGACTCGGTGAAAACGGCCGTGGCCGTGGAAACCTCAAAGACGCCCGGACGCCGATCAGTGCTTGTTACGTCACCCACCGGAGCCGCGGCAATGGCCTCAGACAGAGCGCTCCCCGTGTACAACAGATTGACTTCGTCCGTAGAAACGATGCCGGCTCCAAGATCGTTCATCGCGGTGGAAGTACCCGTCTGGGAAACCGCCTGGACCTGAGCGATGGATTTCAAGGCGTCCAAGGGGTTCCAAGCGTTGGCCACGGCTTCGATCTTCGAGGAATTCTGCTCCGATACGACCTGACTCACAGTCGACGTCACCTCGGAGCTAAGACTGGTTCCGACATTCGCCGCAGCCACGGTCAGCGTGGACCCTAGAGTCTCGGTCGAACTCAGATCCACTGCCGTGCCAGCCACCAACTGGCTCGCCAACACCTGGCTCACCATGGCACTGGACTGATTGGCATCCGCTGAACCTGAAGCGCCATCGATCACATTGGCCAAGAGGCCGATGGTATCAGCGATCGACGATGCCGCCAGCTGGACCGACGCAGCGCGGGAGTCACCTTGAACAGCCGCTGCAACCGGGTCGTACGAAGTCATGGAGATCCCGGCCGGGATGCCCAAGGCAGACCGCACCCGCTCTTCGGCCTCGGAGGTGCTGAGTCCATCACCTTGACGAGAGACCAAATCAACCATGGTCGTCAGTGGAGTGATCACTTCTGAACCTGTAGGAGCGGTCAATTGGCCCACGCGAGGCTGACCACTGGCGAGATCCACACCGCCCTCGACCACCAAACGCCCTTCCGACGGATCGAGTCGTCCGTCCTTGTTTCGATCGAAGAGCGTGGAGTCGAAGTCGAGAACGAAGTGGCCTTCTCGATCTGTCACCGTGCGCGGTTCCTCTTTGTCAAGGACGCCATCCAGATTCGCATCAAACCAAAGCGTTGCACCGGCGATGTAGCCATCGATCGCTGCGCCGGCGTATCGGGTCGACTGTTGGGCAGCCTCAGCTTCAACGATGAAGGAACCGTCCACCGAAGCGATTCCATCAGACAGTTGGATGACCACCATGTTGGTGCTGGGCCGTTGGGATGCCATGGGCAACCAGGCCACTTCCCCATTCTTGGAGACAGTCATGCCGGATGGCCCGGACTTCAGGCTGAAGGTCAAGCTCTGGGAAGGCTGGTCGATATCCGATCCATTCGCCTGGAAATTCAAGCCCACCCCGGATTCGAGGACGGCCTTGGATAGCGGCCCGAGGATCGGTGCGTCATTCACGGCATTGACCGTCAGATTCACGGTCACCACCAAAGATTCCGCAGTACCATCGCTCACCATGAAATCGAACGAATCGGTCCCATGGAAGTCAGCCTGCGGCTTATAACTTAGCAGCGGCGGAACACCGCTGAGAGTTCCTCGAACAGGTTGTGACACGACTGTGTAAGTCAGCGCATCACCATCGACATCAGAGGCCGTCAAAATCACTGCCATCACTGAATCCTCTTCGCCAGACACCTGAACCGACTGGGCTACCGGAGCATCGTTCTCCGGTGTGATGGTCAGGTTCACCATTGCCACCGACGAATCCACGGCGCCGTCGTTGGCCCTGAAAGTGAAGGAATCGACTCCCGTCACATTCGCATCGGGAATGTAGATGAGAATCGGGGGCGTGCCCGTCAGTTTTCCTCGTGTCGGTTGCGTGACGATCGAGTAGGTCAACGCATCGTTGTCGCCGTCAGTCGCCGTGAGGACCAACGCTTTGGCGATGTCTTCCCGGGTGGAGAACGACTGAGCCACGGCCACCGGAGCCACGTTGGCCGCCGCCACATTAATGCTGACGGCAACCACATCCGAATCTGAGGTGCCATCGCTGGCTTTGAAGGCGAAGCTATCGTCACCGACAAAGTTGTTCGCCGGAGTGTAAGTCCGGGACTGACCCGAGCCCGACAGGGTTCCGTGGGACGGGCCCGACACCACGGTGTAATTCAATGATTCGTCGTCGACATCTTTTGCGTCCAAGACGATCAACCGTGCCGTGTTCTTCGGGGTGCGAACCGACTGAGCCACGGCGACCGGGGCATCATTCACAGCCGTTATGCTGATGGAAACCGTCGCCGCAGCGGAATCCAGCTTGCCGTCATTCACCTTGAAAATGAACGAATCGATACCGTTCGTATTGGAATTTGGCGTGTAGGTCAGGTTGGGAGGAATACCGCTCAACACACCCCGGGCCGGCTGGACAACCAACACGTAGGAAATCTCGTCTCCGTCAACGTCCGAGCCTGACAGAGTGATCGTGTTCAGCTTGTCCTCGTCCAACGTCACCGACTGAGCCAAAGCCACTGGAGTGTCATTTACCCCGGTAATGCTGATCAACACCGTCGCCACGGCGGAATCCACCGTCCCGTCATTCGCCTTGAAGGTAAAGGAATCGACACCATTGGCATTCGCGTTGGGGGTATAGGTACGATTGGCACCAGTGCCACTGAGGACACCCTTTGTTGGAGGGCTAACAATCGTATAGGTCAGAGTTGAACCCTCAACATCGGAACCTTTCAAGGTCACGGCTTTGGCCGTGTCCTCGATCACTGTCACCGATTGAGCCAGAGCCAACGGCTCGTCATTCACGGGTGTGATGGCAATGGATACCGTGGCCAAAGCTGAATCTTGGGCGCCATCCCGTACGCGGAAAGTGAAACTGTCCGAACCAGTCAGATTGGCTTTTGGGGTATAGGTGAGATTGGGAGGAGTGCCGCTCAAGGTGCCCTTGGCTGGCGCCGTGACGAGGACGAAAGACAATGAATCCGCGTCCACATCCGTGCCTATCAAAGTAATCGCTTGGAACTTGTCTTCGTCCAACGTCACCGATTGAGCCACAGCCACAGGCGCGTCGTTCACCGCGGTGATGCTGATCGACACCGTTGCAACGGCCGAATCCACCGTCCCGTCATTCACCTTGAAAGTGAACGAGTCATTCCCGTTGGCATTGGCGTTCGGGGTGTACGTCAGGTTTGGAATCGTTCCGCTCAGCACACCCTTCGTCGGTTGCCCCACGATCGTGTAAGTCAGGGAACTTCCCTCCACATCTGTGCCGACCAAATTAATCGCCTGAGCCTGGTCTTCATCCAACTTTACCGATGGAGCCACAGCCACCGGCACATCGTTCACCGCATTGATGCTGATCGACACCGTCGCCACAGCCGAATCCACCGCCCCGTCATTCACCTTGAAGGTGAACGAATCATTCCCGCTGAAATTTGCCTTCGGTGTATACGTCCAGCTTGCTCCCGATCCGGAAAGTGTTCCTTGCGTTGGCTGGTTTACAACCGCATATGCCAATTCGTTTTCATCCGGATCTGTTCCAGTCAATGTGATCACCTTGCTGGTGTCTTCATCGGTTGTAACCGACTGCGCCACCGCCACCGGAACGTCGTTCACCGCGTTAATGCTAATCGACACCGTCGCTACAGCCGAATCCACCGTACCGTCGTTCACCTTAAAGGTGAACGAGTCATTCCCGTTGGCATTCGAGTTCGGCGTGTACGTCAGGTTCGGAGCCGTACCGCTTAGCACACCCTTTGTCGGTTGCCCCGCGATCGTGTAAGTCAGGGCGCTACCCTCAACATCTGTGCCCACCAAAGTAATCGCCTGGGACCTGTCTTCATCCAATGTCACCGATTGAGCCACAGCCACCGGAACGTCGTTCACCGCGTTAATGCTAATCGACACCGTCGCTACAGCCGAATCCACCGCACCGTCGTTCACCTTGAAGGTGAACGAGTCATTCCCATTGGCATTCGCGTTCGGAGTGTACGTCAGGTTCGGAGCCGTACCGCTCAACACACCTTTCGTCGGTTGCCCCGCGATCGTGTAAGTCAGGACGCTTCCCTCAACATCTGTGCCCACCAAAGTAATCGACTGAGCCTGGTCTTCGTCCATCGTCACCGACTGAGCCACAGCCACCGGCACGTCGTTCACCGCGTTAATGCTGATCGACACCGTCGCCACAGCCGAATCCACCGCCCCGTCATTCACCTTGAACGTGAACGCGTCATTCCCGCTCACATTCGCATTCGGTGTGTAGGTCAGGTTCGGAAGAGTACCGCTCAGCACACCTTTTGTCGGTTGCCCCACCACCGTGTAAGTCAGGGCGCTTCCCTCCACATCTGTGCCCACCAAATTAATCGCCTGAGACTGGTCCTCGTTCAGCGTAACCGATTGAGCCACTGCCACCGGCAGGTCATTCACCGCGGTGATGCTGATCGACACCGTCGCCACAGCCGAATCCACCGTCCCGTCATTCACCTTGAAGGTGAACAAGTCATTCCCGTTGGCATTCGCATTCGGAGTATAAGTCAGATTCGGAAGATTGCCGCTCAGCACACCCTTCGCAGGTTGACCCACGATCGTGTAAGTCAGGGAACTTCCCTCCACATCTGTGCCCACCAAAGTAATCGCCCGGGCTTGGTCTTCATCCAACGCCAAAGACTGAGACAACGCTAAAGGTGGAGCGTTTATATGAATCGCGTAATCTTGCTTTGCACCCATTACATCCAAATTCCCAATTTGATTAGCTCTAACCAATACGGTACCGGCCCCGTTGACCACCAATTGATCGCCGCTAATCGTACCGGGACCAGATACAACAACATAACTCACAGGCAACCTTCGATTGGAATGTGCTTTCAGTGTTATTGGATCACCACCTAAAATCTGGAGACCAATTGGCATCCAAGTGAGATCCTGCGATGCGCGACCGACACTGAGGTCCACTTCGATCCTGGCTGGAGCCCATACTTCATTACCATTCTGGCTGGCTTGAATTCGGACAACTCCCGCACCCGTAGCAACGAGTTGGCCGTTGTCAATTCGACCTGGACCTGAAAGCACCTCTAATTGAACTGGCAAACCACTATCAGAAAACCCTTTAATATCAATATTGGAACTCAGGTAGACACCACCGACACTTCCCTCTACGACAATATTTTGAGCGCTTTGCCGTTCGACCTCCAAATCCCATTTAAATGGTTTAACAAAGCCACCCAACACTCGATCACTCTTATCAACAAATTCAACCTGATGATTAGAACCAAATGCTAATGAATATTTATTCATACCATCCACCCCAAAAACACCAGAGTAAGCAAAATGATCATCACCATAATTTTGACGGTTCAAAACAATCACTTCTCCATCTAATTTCACCGATGGGTTGAAGCTGCCGAACAAATCGTCATCCTTTCTCGAAATTATCAGCAGACCATTTTGAGAAAGGGTCGCCTTGGAAAAAGCCGATCGCGGTTGCCTAAATTCATCCGCCAATGTGATTGAAAAATCATCCAACAAAACCGTAACATCCGGTGGGATATTTCCATCCACCACCAAACGCGGATGAACAGATATATTGTTATTTACATGGAATGGCACACTTACAAACTGCCAACCTGATTTTTTTGAATCAGCAATAGCATGCTGATCCTCCGGAATATCCATTAAATCTAGGTAAACATTCCCACCCAGCAGAGGTTTAGATATATTTATAAAACCGCTTAAGATATAATTCTTCCCAATCTCGAGGTCCACTTCGTTACACCTGATCGCTACTCCGTTTCCTTGGAAACCCGATATAATTTTGACACCAATCGATTTAGCTCCACTAATCGCATTGTCTGATTCCAACGCTTCCGCAATGTTTCCCGAAGAGTCAAGCAAATAATCAGCTATCGAACCACGCTCAAAATCACCCTCAGGAATTGGCGTCCACATTCCTTTATTTGAAATCCAAGGCGGGTTTAAATCATTTGGATTAATCAACGAAAGAGGCGCCGATTGTGCCAATCTGTTACCATACTCAATTTTTAGCTCAAGCGTCCCAGACTCGATATCACCACCCACGTTATATATATATAGTGTATCAGTCCCATTCCCATGGAAACCCTTCTTGTAGTCCACATTCTCCCCATCATAAAACCATTTGTAGCTTTTGACAACCACACCAGAAACCAACGCCTTAAACCTCAATACCCCATTATTTGAAACCAAAACATTGCCGTTTATATTTTGAGCATCCAGCGACTTAATGGTTATCGATGCCGGCTTTTGAACCAAATCAATCCTAGACTCTGGATTTATGCAGTTATTTGACAAGTCAAAAACATCGTTTACGAAAACGCTATACCCAACCGCTTCTTGATTGCCGGTTGTAATAACGACCTGATTTCCAGTTGCCGTCACTTTTTCAACTGTTAAAGACGGAGAGAATCTATAATTTTTAAAATTCTCAGCCGAATTTTTGTTTATATTTTCAGAAAATCTGATCGTGACAGTATTTCCTCCGTCACTAGAGCCACCAAGAATTTTGGGTTTTTTCGCGTCAGTAGGATTTGTCAAAATAAGATATTCATCGAGATTGTTGAAACCATCACCATCAAAATCTCTCAATGAATCACTAGCATCGTTTGGATTTAGCCCATAAAACGTTTCCCAGAAATCCGGAATCCCATCAATATCATTGTCAGAAGGTTTATCAGTGATAACCAATTCATCAGATACTGGCACAAATACCAAGTAATCCAAGTTGATATTGCCGCCAGGGATATTCACTCTCAGTGTGACCTTTCCGCCCAGTTCTATTATACTTTCAGTTTTCGTTACAGGGTCTGTCAATTGGAAGAGTTCGTAGTTTTCCCAACCACCAGTAGTCCGACCCGGATTCAACTCAGCAATAGTTCTAACCAATTGTGATTCTGTACCTTGCCCACCATAGACTTGACACAGATCTATGCGAATCGGTTCGCCACCTGATGATGCATAGCCATAAATATAATATTTTTTAGCTGGGGTAGGAAAGATTCGGGTGTAGTTTTGCCAGTCGCCAGGATCATTCCAACCGACAACATAGTTCACATCTACATTAAAAAGGCCTCGATTCGATTCTTTCGAGTTTTGAGCGCCCACTGCTACACCAGTGTCTGATCGGAAAGCTTGCCCGGCGTTGCCTCCGGGATTGTTGAAGTCAACACCCGCAATACCACCCTTGCCTTCAAAGGTACCACCGGGATACTTACCACTCATACCGATCACCTGATCGGTGATGGTCTGGCCACCGTCGAAGTCGAAGTCTTCAGCTTCAATGAACATCGCGTTCGAATCACTGAGCGGATCGGTCCTGAACGACCACTCGTAGGAGGTCGGCTTGCCGTCGACGTCCAAGTACTTAAACTTCGCAGTATGCTTGGAGGCCGGAGCGAAGTTGGTCACATAGTTAACGTTGAGGTAAATACC
>Ga0255099_1000222_pt1 | contig 23301 bp, 8 predicted proteins | sample Colum_Colum_RepA_2_FD_188451 | JGI IMG/M metagenome (GOLD analysis project Ga0255099, IMG submission 188451) | Freshwater microbial communities from Columbia River, Oregon, United States - Colum_Colum_RepA_8d | ecosystem: Environmental > Aquatic > Freshwater > River | place: USA: Oregon...
TGGTGGCGGAGTTGTCGGTGCAGGCGCTACAGGATCAGGTGTGGCAGGAGCCGTTGGTGACCATGGGAATGCACCCTCTGCGACTTCAGATGACGCATTGACCTTCTCGTCGATCTGACGCTGAATCTGCTCGTTCACGTGCTCCTCGTATGGGCCAGTCACAACAGACTGAATCCACCCAAGAACGGTAGCCTCTGTGAGCTGCTCGAATGCCACGAAATTATTTGGATCGACCTGAGCGGGATCAAACGGAGTCGCTCCTGAGAACACGCCGGTGTGACCATTCTCATCTGTGCCGGTCTTCTGCCAATATGTTTGAAAGACCACTCCATTGAGTGATCCGCTGTTTTTCTTCTTAAGAGAAGTGATTTTCCAGGTATATGTTAGTGCCATAGTAGTGATTATTTATTGTTCGAGAGTAGAGACTTAAGTTCCTCGATCTGTTTTTGTTGCTCCTTGATAGCCTCAATCAGGAGTGGTATAAGCTTTTCATATCGTACAGTCATATACTTATCGTCAATCGGAGCAGGCGCAATGATCTCAGGAAGAATTGCCTGAACTTCTTGGGCTGAAACACCGACCTCGCGCTTCTTTTGGTAACCAAGAGCAACTGCTGTTTCGTTGGCCTCGAAGTAGAATCCAGAGAGTGACTTGACCTTCTCGATTGGATTCTCGATTGCACCAAGCTTCGTCTTCAGGCGATCATCGGAATAGTAAGCAGTAATGTTATTCGTTGCGCGAATTTCGCCAGCGGTACCGGATCCTGCAGTACCTACACCCAATGATCCATCTAGCTGGATTCCGCCATTTAGTCGTGTACTTGATGCAGGATCGACATAGTAAGTACTGTTGCTAATGTCGATTAGCTGGCCAACATATAGATTATTTTCTACGCGGACGTGATTGTCACCTTTACCAACAGAAAAGATTTCAGTTCCGGTAAATGGAGAATTATTATAGAATCTTACACCGCCCCAACCACTATACGCCCCAATCTTGATTCCGGTGTGCCACGCAAGTGTTAATTTGGTATAATCGCCGCCGTAGGTTTCCCTACCCATATAGATCATATAATATGGGTTAGCATGCTGCCCCCAAGTGATTCCAGTACCGCCGTAATTGCTTACAACCGTAGCTGGATCATTTGTGCTGTCAGCAAGATTAATTGATCGAGCAACTTCTGTACCAGTTGCGAGTCTAAATAAGAAGTTCCCGCTGGAATCTGTATATCTGCTACTTCTTATTTCTGTAGCAGTAACTGCATTTAATATACTGGTAGAGGCCGGGTCGACATAATAATTTGTATCACCGCTATCGTAAAACCTTGGAGCGCGCATATCATCTCGGCATCGAATAGATCCTGAGATTGCAGCTAGGAATGTTCCGTTTTCCATCACCAGTGCGCCGTGAGTATTCAGATTTGCAGCCACACCACCCGCATTTGGATGCGACCAAGCGATACCATATAGAGATCCTGTGGTAGTACCATCATCGGCCAACTTATAGGAATCTCCCATTGCGAATACGCCTTGGTACCGCGCCGCGTTATATAACCCAACAACGCCTCTACCATAATTGCCGTCTATATAGAGATTTCCACCACCAACTCTTTCATAGCCTGATACGTAACTATTGCCATTGACATACAGCCCATATCCGGATGTATTGTTGGAACCATTGATTGATGTGCAGTTATTTGCAACGTTATGATATAAAATCCAGCGGCCATTACCCTGTCTGTAAATGCCTCCGTTGCCAGCGCTGTCGTGCATCCAATTAACGCCGCTATAGTCATCGTAAATACCACCATAACCTCCTCGAGAATTAATTATTCTCCATGGAGAATATGAGCCTGATTGATTTGGGGTCCAGTGAGCGCTATTTACAGAACTATAAAGGCCGGCACTGCCAACTTGTATCCAATTGTCGATATTGAGATAGCCATTAGATTGAGTACGTAAGATTATACTTGACCCGGTTTCGGCAGAGTTATATCCATCGAGCAGGTCAGCATTTAGGTTTGTGACCAGCGTGGTCGATGAAACTGTCATCGGCGCCGTGCCAGTGCTCATAGTAAGATTTAGTCTCTGAAATGACGGACGAGTATCTGTTGCAGCAGATAAAACGTCATTTTGCGGCGCACTTCCTGGAGTTACTGATTGACCGTTATTTGTATATGTTGTACTTTGTATAGTTGGAGTAACATCTGCATCGGCCTCAAAATAGTATCTACCACCGCCACGAAGCCAGATCACTTCAATACTTCCATTTGTCATTTGCGTAATACCGCCGCAAATGGTAGAATTTGTATATCCTTCGGTATATCGGTGAATTGACCGTTGAACTGCAATTGTTCCCCATCCAGAGCCGTTCGATGTCCATTCAACATGGCACGTAAATCCACTGCCATGCGTTGACCAAGAAGGAACATTTGAATTTAACGCATTGACAATTCTCATCCTTGTCGGCATTCCAGTTGCTAAAGGAATTGTGACAGGATAATAATTAGTCGTAGAGTACGTTCCGGTATTTGATAAATCAAGCGTTGCGCTGGAGCGCATCGAGTATCCGGCAACATTTAGACGATTAAGAACAGATGTGGAACCAGGATCTACGTAAAAACTCGTACTCTGTCTATCATACATTATGTTCCCATACAATGTTGGAACATAAGTATCCTGATAGATTTCACTTTGTGTGCTTGTGAATCGCGCGGAATAGCTTCCACCAGCATTCCATAGCATCAATTCATTAGATGTATTTGCTACAATATAGCCACGTAAAGTATTAACGTGGCCTCCGGTATAGAATCTAATACCCGAATTAGTAGAACCTACTGTAGAAATATCTAAATAGCTCGTGTTTGCGCCAGTTGAGGAAAGGTGCAAATAAGTTGACTGATTATAAAGGCCAGTGTTGTTACTATTATTTCTAAACCATCCATTTGTATAATCGTCCTGTGTGGTAATATTGCGCGCCTGAAAATCGCCGTTAGTATCACGGAACACGAGCGTACTGGCAGTATTTGCTGAAGTAGCATTTGATGTTACAGTAAACGTGCCGGCACCACTTTGATTTGCGGTAAACGACGCGGAACCGGAAATACCGCTTCCAGAGGTATTCAGCGTCAGCGTGCCGTTACCAATATGACCAGTATAAGAAGTATAATTAGACGAATCTAATACTGTACGCCAAGATTGCCATGTGCCGTTATTTTTACCACGAACAACAATTTGACCAGTTCTATAATCTCCATATATTTGGTGCTGCCAAGTTGAATTATATGCCTGAGAAAATAAAGCGCCATCGGTTTGCCCAAGTAATGAAATATTGCTATTAACATATGTTATTCCATTTTGCTCAAGGCTATCGGCGGCCGTTCCAGCATTGCTGCCGGTATTACGAAATGCTACGCCATCAATTTGATCAGCAGAAGTAACGTTGATCGAATATGTTCCAGAAGTAATCTTCGATGAGTAATCACCGGCCACAAGCGATGCAATTGGAACAGTGCCTGACGAAAGCCCTGCGCCAGATCCATTGAATTGCGTAGCTGTGACTGTTCCTGCGCTGAAGTTACCGGATCCATCTCTTATGACTACGGCATTTGCAGTATTTGCAGAAGTTTGTAAGCCTCTAGCAGAAGCTCCTCCAAGGCCTAGTACTACTCCATTCGGAAAATAAAATGTATCTGTATCGCTATTTCTGACGCAAATTAGTACCCAGTCGATTGGAATATCCAAATCTGAACTGTAATGTACTAGACGGAAATTTGCCGCTAGGCTGCCATTTCCGCTTCCAATCGGCAAGATATAATAAAGTGCTTGCCATCCACCCATCGGAATTCCATTGGCATTTGCCGTTTGGTTTGCTGCTCCACCAACACCAGTGATCGTGCCGGATGTGGGGCAATCGATATCCCAATATCCGCTTGTTGCGTAATTTGCACCGCGGCCACCTGAAATAATGATAAATCTTGCTGACCACTTTACTTCACCGGAAGCAGAAACACTAATTGTTCCACCGCCAGTAATGTTTCGCGCATTGTTCTTCAGTGTTTGGTCGAATGCGACTGGTATTGATAATCCTAAAGTTTGTGCGCTAGCGGAAACACCACCTTGAATTAGAATTCTGCCTGATTGACCGGTCAACGTCGCTACCTTCGCATCAGTATATGTGGTGGTGATAGAAGAACCTTGCCAAATTCCTTCTAGAACAGTTCCGTCTGACCTTAATCTGAAGGTAGATGGATCGCCAGTGTATCCAAAGTGGAATTCATCGTTCGTGTCATCAGACACGTTGAAATACATAATAGCAGTATTATTACTTTCGTAGTGTCGAATATAACCAGGATCGTTAGCTTGAGCCGGGAAAATAATATCAGAATTTGTTCCGCTCTTGTTAATCGTCAACGTTCCAGCTACAGTGACAGTTCCTCCTACGACGTTGCCTCTAAAATTAGATGCCTGAATGTCGCCTTGAGTGCCGCTAAATACTTCCGACGTATTTGTAGAATCTGGAATAAAAGTAAAGTACCCAGTACTATCATCAAATCCGAAGAATCCTGCCTTCGCTGCTGTGCCATTATGCCAGCGGAATTCAATTCCTCTATCTTTATTGTCGTCTGATGCTGGCGCAGTATCTCCACCTAAAGTAAAGATAGGATCATCGATTGTAACTGTAGTAGAATTGACTGTAGTGGTTGTTCCATTTACAGTAAGATTTCCGACTACCGTTAAATTTCCAGGAATTTCAATAGGTGTGACGCCCCACCCAAGATCTCTTCCTAAGCGCATTACGTTTGTTCCAGCTCCTCGAAATTCAAATGCTGAAGCGAGCCTATGCCCAGAGTCGTGAATTACAAACTCCCAATTGTCCGAACAATTTGCTAAAATACCACCTTGCATTGATCCTGTCCATCCGCTGGTATACTGATAATTTGTATCCGTTCTTCCCAATTCTAGTGCACCGGCCTGAATGGATGAAACATACGGAGCATTTCCTATCGACAGCTTAGATAGTACGCTTGTTGCGTTTGGATCGACATAATATGCTGTATCAGCCGAATCTTTAAATACTGGGGATCTTATTTCTCCGCTGGCAAAAGTATAGTTTGAGGAGCCATAAACTCTAAATCTTTCTGTAGAAGAATCTCCGGCACCAACAATTAAATCAGTGCCGTCATACCAATTAATATAACTATTAAATCCACTCGCGGCATCTAGATGCAAATTACCATTTGTCGTAGTAACGCTTGCATACTGAGTATTGTCAGTATAATTACTTCTACCGTTTCCACCAACCATCAGATATCTCGACCAAGTCGAGTTTGGCCCAAATACTGCACCGCCTCTGATCCGCAATGCTGTATCCGCAGTAGAATTTAAATCTAAAGAATATGTTGAATCAGCCGAATCAATAAACGATGGCGCGCGAATATCCCCTGTAGTTGCTTGTAGCCCATTTCCGGTATCTACTGTTACAGTGTATCCACTAGTTGGGCGCAGGTAAATATTAGTACCTGCCGAAAGTATCAGATTTGGAGTTGTTCCAGCAGATGTGATCGTTGCATTTGATCCTGTCAGAGTAATTCCATTACTGTTTACTCCGGCAATAGTGAGTTTATTTGTGGGAGAACCGGTTCCGATACCCACCTGAGTTCCATTGACGACCAGCGTGTTCTGATTGTACTGACCCATCACGACCTTGTCGGTATCAAATACCTCAAGAATCGGAAGACCCGATGCATCGTTGACTGACATCAGACTTCCAGTCACACTGTCTGCGATGCTGAACAACGATCCAGTGGTGCCCACGAAACTCAGCGAGTTATCAGGTAGAACCTCGAGGCGAATCTGTGAGGATGCTGTCGATGCGCCAGTGAAGTCGATCTTTGCATTGACGGTTGTGCTGCCTCTGCTAGGTGTGATTACGATGTCTGATGCCATATTGAGTAAGTTATTGCTATTTATTAAAGACCAAAACGGCCTTTCGTGGCATTAAAATTCTGAAGTACCTCGGCCGCAGTTAAATTGCGGTTATAAACTCCAAGAGTAGCAATATTGCCATTCATCATTACTCCAGATCTTAAGCCAATATATCGATTAGTACCAGAGTTAGCAAATGCGTCACCACCATTTGCAGTCTGCGTAACTGTTTGAGCTACTCCATTGATATAAAATGCATGGGTATTCAGTCCTGTGCCAGACCGGGTATAGCATACCTGTTGCCAAGTATTTGCTTGTAGAACTCCTCCAGTAGAATAAGCCACCCAAATTGAAGGATAATACACTTCCAGGCCACCGGGAGTATTCGCGCTAGTGCCAAATATCATTCCGGTGCCGCCATATCCATTACCATATATCGTCATGCGAGAATTCGGAGATGCTGTACGAATCCATGCTATGACTGTAATGTTATTTGTGACATTAACTATACTGCTATTTGTTCCTAGATCTACATAGTCATCCGATCCATCGAATGTTAAGCTTCCCCCTCCTAACGTACTATAAACTGGTCCGCCCACTAGTGTTCCGTGATTAGAGTTACCAGATAAGTCATATGCGCCGCCGCTTGTGGCAACTGTAGTTCCGCGCGTACCAGCTACGAATCGAGTTGCGTATCCCTTTGCTTCCACCTGTATATTAGCTAAGTCCCATTTGTATGTGCCAGATCCACTGCCAAACCAGTACGAAATAATATTCGCATTGACTGGAGTAAATGTATTAGTAAACCTTTGCCACACTCCTAATGCGCCAAGAGTAATATTGTATCCATAGTATACCGGCGAATTCGCGCCGTAGTTGTAAATAGTAACACCTACATTTTTTCCAACAGCATTTGGCGTAATTGCTCTTGCCCAGCATGAATGGGTATTCGGCACGCCAGGAGTTACTGTCGCATCAACGCTATACGACATTCCGTCTTTTACATCGTCATCTCGGATGTAGTGCAACCGAATACAATCTGTTTTTGCGTAAAGATCTACGTTATATCCACCCGTAATAATTTCTTTAACTAGTCCAGAATTTGGTAAATGCGGTGCTCCCCACCACATCGTAGGAAAATTTGTTGCATTAATTGAGACTTTAACATCATTTGCAAAATCATCATAAACTTTATGAGTATTCGTAGATGCACTAATGTAACCCTGAGATCCATCCTGAGATGAATTGTAATTATGGAGGCTAAAGGTAGTGGCAGATAATTTTTTGATGAGATAATTAGTGGCTGCAGTTACACCGCCGCCGCTCGTCTGTGGCTGCATTACATCATAAGATCTTAAACTATGGTTTGCAGACATCGTAACGATGTTATTGCTTACACTGGATACCGTTCCAATCGAAAAATATGTTCCACTTCCATACTGATTTGTATTGTAACTTCCCCATCCATTTCCAATTGTTGGGTACGCGTTAATTGATGGATTCGGAATAGTGTTAATGGTGGCATCGCCTCGATAACACTTCAAATTGCCGGCATCGAAGTAATACACTAAACCATTCTGTTGTATGATAGAATTAGCAATTACGCTCATAGTCCGTAGCGGCGTTTTGTAGCATTAAAGTTTTGTAATACTTCAGAAGATGTTAATCCTTTATTGTAGAACTTTACCGAATAAATCTCTACGGCAACATTAGTACACGTTGCTCCTCCACACTGATATCCAAATCTGTACGAGAAAGAACCCTGATTCATATAGCCATTCATCGTATCTGTGCTAAGAAGAGATGCATTTCTATAAGATCGAAGAGTCAATCCATCGATAGTATAGCAGATCTGAACCATATTCGTATCACCAACTGGTCCAGATATCGAATAGTATGTTCCAGGTGCATTGATTATCGTCGATGAAGTTGTAAAAATTCTTTCGCGCCAATCGTTTCTCCAGAGTGGACCCCAACCACCATTTAGATTGATTTGTCTATAGACAATATCCACTGAACGATTAATTCCATTAGTAATAGATGGCAACTCGATATACCCGGAAGATCCATCGCATGCCGCTCCACCGCCATATGTCGATACAGTAGTAATCCCAGTAGATGTTACTGTACAGTGATTGGAATTTCCAGATAGGTCATACAGCCCTCCGCCAGTGGCAACAGTCGTCCCGCGCGTATTTGCAACAAATTGAGTGGCATAAGCCTTTGCTTCTATTTGCGGCTGATAAACATCAAAAGTTTGATTTAAGTAAGCAGTATCTGATCCAGTAGCTAGACCAATAGTTAAAATACACGCGCTTGCGGTATTGGAAGATATTGTAAAATTGTAAATTAGTCTGTACCAATTGTTTGTAAGAGCTGTTTGAGTCTGGGTACTTTGAGATAAAGCAATTGTGTTACCACCTTCCGGTTGTGGTTTTGCAGCAGAAACAACAAATGACGGAGTAGCAGTATTACTGCCATTGTATCTGATATAACATGAAAAAGTATACGGTTGGCCAACACTCACCGTTGGAAAAAATGCTGATCTTGCAGTATTAACGACCTGAGATACAGTAAAACGATTGACAGTTATAGGAGAAAAATCGTAAAACTGTGCAGATGCAGAAACCGGCCCTGTTACATATGCGTATATACCATAAGACAAAGATTGAGATCCAATTAAATTAGTAGTAGCTTCTCCTTTATAGCTTTTACTATTACCGGCATCGATATACATTACCAGATTGTCTGTAACGATCCTCGGACTAGTATGATAGCTCATGTTAACCCAAAGCGTCCTCTCAGCGCATTAAAGTTCTGCAGTATTTCCGTTGTAGTCAACGCTCTATTATAAACAGAAACAGATGCAATAGATCCTGCCGCATACTCTCCAGCATTCGCAAATCCGATTCTTACTGGTGTCGATGCTGTTGGAGTAAATGCGGAAACTGTAGCAGTGCCATTTGCAACTCCGTTGACATAAAACGTCAGCGTTGTACCTGATATTGTCCAGCCCAAATAATACCATTGATCAACGGTCCAAGATGAATTAGTGCCGTTTTTCCATCCAGCAACTGAATCCCAGTATAATTGATAAGTCGTTGTTAACCTATTTCCCGGTAAGAAAAAGCTTCTTTCAGCATTGAAACTGATTAGAGTATTCTTTGAAACAACCGATGATATTTTTGCGTAAGTAAAAATACTTACTGCCTGACTAGTAGAAAATGCGCCAGCCGGAATAGTGCTTCCAAGATCGATGTAATCATCCACGCCGTCAAATGCCAAATGCCCATTGTTAGATGAATTATAAACTGGCACTCCACTGAATGTACCATTGTACCCATTTCTACTCATATCGTACCAAATACCCAGATTTGTTGAGGAATTGTATCCTGTATTACCACTGTCAGTATTCTTCCATTCGACAAGCGGATTTCGCATATAAAGAGTTCCAGAATCAGCAAGGCGTGTTCCGCATAATCCAGGATACAAAAACATAGCCTGAGTTCCTATGCCCGCAGTAGGCCCAACTGTCATTGATGCTCTTTGCCATACATCTTGTATGCTATTTGCAACATTTACTTGCCCACCCAAAGCATTTCCTCCATAGTTTTCTAATACTAATAACGCAGAATTCACGGGATAGTTTGTCGCCCCGGTCACCAAATAATCACAGGAAAAAGTCACATAAACGCCAGATGGTACCTGCACCGAGTTACCATGATAATGACAGCCATTTGATCCGAGCGCATAACTATAGACTACATCCTCGGTCTTGATCGTGTATCCACCAACTACAGTGCCCGCAGCAACTCTTTGAAAAGTACCATTTCCCTGAATAGCAAATGAAACATTTTCTGTTACTGTACCAGATCCATAGGCCAAGAATCGATTTCGCGCATGGCTTTTATTATTTCCCGCATCAAGGGAAAGCACTAGCCCATCAGTGACAGATCTAGGTGAATAATATGTAGCCATTATGCGTCAATTTCGACCTGAAGTTTCTCAACATCGATACGTTCTGCAAGCACATAGAAGAAGCAGTTGATCGCCTTCGCGAGCAGATTCTCGTTTGCGATATAAACCTTATTATCCTCGATCTTCTCGACATACAGCTTCTGGTGCGAGCCGATCGGTGTGAGCTGAACAGTGATCGACTCAGGATCAATAAGCTTTGTCCAGTAGTCAGGAAGCTCGATGACATTCGATCCCTTGAGCTTGCCTCGGACATATACGCCATTCTCAGGACCTTCGAGCGATCCGTAGCGAAGCTTCTTACCTTCCTTTGTCGGATGCTTAATTACGAAGCTCTTAGTTGTTGCTGCAAATGAACCGTTGACTTCAAGTTTGTATGATGGACCAGTTACTCCAATTCCAACATTACCGCCGGTAGTAATTGTAAAATAATTTGTTGGCCATGCAACTGGAGAAGCATTTGACGCGACATAACCAATTCCAAAATTATCATTTGTTCCCCATCCAGAAGTTACTTGACCTACGCGCCATTGGTGTGCAGCTTGCGCTGATCTGAATAAAATTGTCGGTCGATCAGTGTCGCCAGCGGTGTTAACTCTAAATTCCGCAACTGTACCGTAACTATGATTACCGCGAGTTTGAATAAAGCTTGCAGTTGGAACAAATGTTCCAGACGTTGAATCATTAATGAATCTAACTAAACCTACGTCTTGAACTGAATTACCGGAGATATCTAATTTTGCCGAAGGACTCGTTGTCCCGATACCAACGTTGCCCTGTATTATCATTCCATCGGCAGGAGCAGTAGTATTGTTAGATACATAGGTGCGCCCCACAAGAACTCCAAAGAAAGCATTAAGTCCTAAGTACTGAGTTCCATTATATCCAAGAGTTGCACCCGCCGAATTTGGAGTATAAGAACCGACCGTCAGATATTGACTTGCCGCACCGATTCTTGCTGCAATTGCATTGGCAGGTCCGACGATATCAATTCTGCCAGTACCACTAGAAGTAAGTGTTATATTCTGATTAGTGCCGCCGGCAGCAAGTGATAATCCGCTTGCGCCACCAGTGATAGTGCCGCCTGTTACTGTTAAATTGCCTGAACTGGTAATTGTACCACCGGATGATAGTGCTCCGCTAAAATATCCAGTTCCACTAACTTCTAGCTTGTAAGAAGGCGCAGTGCCGAATGCTAATCCGATACCAACATTTCCGTTTCCAAGAATGACCATCTTGAGGTCGGATGTTGCCGCACTAGTTGCGTCAACTGCAGTATTAATGAAGAAGCCAAGTTGTCCGGTATCGTATGATCCAGTACGAGTCCACCCAATCGCGCCTTTTGACCATGATGTAGTTTCGCACGCCATTCCTAGGAATGTGGTGTGGCCGCCCGTATCGGCAGCATTACCTTTAGCAACTCGAAGCGCATATGCTGTCGTAGTTGCTGGACCAATAAAGTTAGATGCACCAGCAGAAAATGATCCGCTTGCGTCACGCGCTACAATTGTACTAGCGGTGTTTGCTGACGTGCCGATTTCAGATGCTGTCCATGCGACATCCGCAGATCCATTTACTGATTTGCCAGTTGATCCGATAGTTAATGTGCGTGCTGTGGACCAACTATCGGCTGCGCCCGCGCGAATCTTATACCATGAACCAAAGGCATTAGATTCATTAAATCTAACAGAAAGATAAGGTGTCGCAGAATTGCGGTCAACTGCAAACATCGCGCCATGCGAGTTGGCTCCAGTTGCAGGATATTGAGAGCCCAAACCGATGTACCACGAATAAAATTGACCGCTTACACCGCCACCCGTACCAGGGCCATTCGTCGATCCTTGCACGTATCTATAACCAAAGCCGTAAGACGGTGTAGTAGCATCAAAGGAGGTGCGCTGGCCATGGCCTTCTCCCATGTTGTTATACAGGTTAATCGCAGAAATTCCATTCAATAAGCTGGAATCACTCGATGTAGAAGCATTTCCTGATAGCGCAGCAGTAATTGTACCCGCACTAAAGTTACCACTCGCATCACGAGCCACAACCTTAGAAACTGTGTTTGCAGAAGTTGCATCAACCGCAAACGTGACAGCGGTAGATCCATTAAATGATGATGATGTACCAGTCAGATATGATCCGGCAGTCAGTGTCGCAACAGATCCAGCAGATCCGCTGACATTTCCAGTAACGTTACCGATCAGGTTTCCACGGAAATTAGATGCCTGAATATCGCCTTGAGTTCCGCTGAATACCTCGCTTGTATTTGTTGCATCTGGAATAAAGGTAAAGTACCCAGTGCTGTCATCGAATCCGAAGAATCCAGTCTTTGCTGCAGTTCCATTGTGCCACTTGAATTCAATGCCGCGGTCCTTGTTATCATCGGATGCAGCAGCAGTTCCAGCGTCACCGCCTCCTAAAGTAACGATTGGATCCTTGATCGTAGATACTGTGGAATTAACAGTAGTTGTGGTGCCGTTAATTATCAAGTTACCGCTGACTGTAAGATTTCCAGTGACACTAGTATTTTGATTTAATGCTACACTTGTTGGAGTAAATTCTGCTAAAACGTTGGGTGAAACAGTTGCGGCTGCTGTTGTAGCGCCGCTATTGCCATACACTCTGACAGCGCCGCCGTAGCGCATCTCAACAGCGGCGTATCCTGTAGCAACAGTTGTTCCTGGAGTTGCATAACTATCGGTAGAAGCTACACCCTCAAGATTCTTTGCGATCATTACATCGCCATAGTTTGCGCGGCGAGTATTCGAGAGAATTATTGCTTGATCTAGTGTAGTGCTATTTCCTGCGTAAACCGTTGCATTAACGCTTTGCCCAAGTGTTTGCTTGCCAGATGCGGTTATAGTTAGGTTGCCAGCCACCGTCACCGCGCCCGCGAAGGTGGCGGCAGTAGCGGAGAACGTCGCCGCCTCCACGCCAGCGGCCGCAATGCGAACAATGTTTGAGCCCGTGTAAAAAAATCCGTTTCCAGCCGTGAACCCTACGCCAGTAGCAGACGCAGAACCACCGTCTGGGATAATACGAGCGCCAGAGTTAAATGTGGCGCTGCCGCTGTGCGTCGTGGCTCCGTTAAAAGTCACCGCGCCCGCGAAGGTGGCGGCTCCGGTGAGGAAGTTATATGCCGCGGCGCGAAACGTCAGATTTGTGACGGTGTTGGTCGCGTCGTTAAGCATGTCGATTGCGCCGCCTGTGTAGGAGCCAAGGCTCGCAGCATTGCGAAAATTAAAGATGCCATCGGCCACTGGGCGCACGGAAAGAATACCTACTTGTGTCGGAACCGCGCCGATGTTCACGCCGCCAGTCAAAGAATTGTTAATGATCACACCGTTACCGCTCGCGCCGTTCAGCGACAATGATCCGGCGCCTGATGTTATCGAGCTGTTTACGGTGATGCCTGCCGCGAAGGTGGCGGCTCCGGCAGTAGTAATCGTGAGCTTTTCGTTAGAGCCCACTCCGGTGGTATTTGTAATCTTGAAACTATCGCTGTCGCTATTGTCCACTCCAACGGACCAATTGGTCGCGCCGGCAGTCAGAAAGTTTACAAATGGGTCAGAGGTCGTGTCACTTCCGAGAACCGCGATGCGAAGACTTGCCGAAGTGCTATTTGAGCCGATCAGGCTGCCCACCGTGGAAGCCAAACTGTAGTCACCCGTATAATCGTAATTTGCGGCGACAAAAGACGCGGCGGCGGCGCGTGACTGAACCGAGCCCGCGAAGTACCCCGTCCCGTTCACCTGCAACTTCTGCCCGCCGTCGATGACACCGCCGATGAGGACGTTGCCGCTCGATCCATCGATTCGCATGGATTCCGCATATGACGCAGAACCAGTAGTACGGCCAAAAATCAGATGTGCCAGATACGATGTTCCATGTGCTGCGCCTCCGATATAAGAGAATCCATTTACGCCGCCGTTTCCAACACCAAATACGATTTGCGAATAGCGATTTGTATTATTGAATGGACCGATCGCAATAGTATAACCGTCCGGCGCTCGAGTAGCTCCAGTAGCAGCATATGATGTAGCATCTGTACCATATGCCACTCCCATACCGTACTGTGGTAATTGAGCAGAAGTAAATCCTGGAAATACACCGGTTGAGGCTCTTCCTGCAAATAGAGAATGCTGCGAGCTATTTACTGTGAGCGCAAGTGTTCCAGAAGAACCAGTACGCACCTCGAGTGAATTACCATTGATCGTCGGCCCTACACCTGCCTGGTTGTAAATTCTGGCTGTGCTATTTGCATATGCAGATACGCCAGATCCGCTCAGTGTTATAACATCTCCGCTTAGCGTGAGTGATGAGAATGTCGGTGTTGCTCCAGTATGGATATTCTGCGGCAGTGACAGCGTTACCGCACCAGTGCTAGCAGATGCTGTGATCTGATTTGCAGTGCCAGTAATCGAGCTTACACCATAAGTACCGATATTATTCGAGGTAACCTTAATTGCAGAAACTCGAGATGTATAAACAGTATCAAATGCAGTGACAGCAGTAATTGCCCAGCTTGATGCCCAGTCAGCAGTAGTTCCACCAAATCCGGCCTGAAAATCAGAAACAAATACCTGCGGATAAGACCATGTAGAATTTGTCTCACCGATCCAAATACAGTTAGAAGTGCCATCGTCACCGAAGCGCACAGTATAAACTGTTGCGTTTGAGTCGGATTCCTGCTCGGCAAATACATTTAGCCATGCATTTGTGGCATGATTATAGTTATATCCACCGACATTAAACTTTAACGATTGACCAGTGCTGTACTGGTAGATGTTGATCGTCATCCGCAGCATTGAATCCGACTTATAGCGTGCAGTCGGCAGCTTGATCTTAAATGCTCCAGTAATAGTAGAAGTAGTCGTAGCATATGCTGCACCACCTGGCATACTAACACGGATTCCCGCGTCCATATTTGCGATACCGGAGTATGCAATTAAACGCTTTGAGCTATCTACGCGAAGTGCCCAGTTTCCAGCAGAATCTAGGAAACCTTGACCAGTACCATCGCCATAGAAGTGGCCGCGCCAAGTAACGTTTTTACCGCCGGAATATAAACGCAGGCCGGACCACGTTTGCCCAGAAGCACTTGAGATATCCCAGTTATTTCCGATGGTCGACAGATATAAACCCGTGGCATTATTATACATGCCAAATCCAGATCCATCGACGTAGTACCAGTCAGTTGTTCTAATTGCACCAGTAACATCCAGCTTATTGCTTGGTGATGTATTTCCGATACCAACGTTGCCGCTCGAGTTGATCGTAAATCTTCCGCCTACAACTCCAGGCGCGTCGAACGCTACAACACCAGGAGCTACATTTAGAACTGTACTTGACCCGTTATCAATTGATCCGCCGATGCGAACGTATCCTGATCCAAAGTGTGCAACTTTATTGCCGGCGCCAGCATCTTTTACTTCAAGTGGAACTACAGGAGCAGAAACGCCAATACCAACGTTACCTGTTCCAAGCATTGTAATTACATCTCTAACCTGAGTTCCCGATGCGTAATATCCTACAGCAAGAGTAGATACACCATAATTTCCAGTATTAACCCACCCGGTTTTAATATACGTCTTGCCATCGCCAGTACCATTAGTTTTTGTATCTACGATAAAGGCAGTTGTAGCAGCACGATCTGCGCCTTCATCCGCGTGGGCACCGGCAACATGAAGTTTGGCGCCTGGACTAGTTACGCCAATACCAACATTACCGCCGCTGGTGATTCGCATTTGTTCTGTCGAGCTGTATATAAATCTAAGATATCCACCAGCGCCATCCCAAGTAATTGCAGGGCTATCAGTAAATGCCTGAAGAGATAAACTTGAGGAATTCGCGCCAGTTCTCGTGACAGAAATACTATTATTAGCAACTGAATTTCCAGCTAAAATATTTCCATTTACTTCTAGTTTTTGACCAGGCGCCGTTGTCCCAATACCCACATTACCGGATGAACGGAAAATGACGTTTGTAGTATTTCCGTTTAGAAATTCTAGTGCGCCGACATCAGAAACATTATAGTTCGAACCAATTGCCGCGCCATTAACTGCAGTGCTATTCTGCCAACGGATCGTTCCATTTGCACCGCCATCAGATGTTCTGAGAATGAGTGCAGTAGCGCCGGTAGCAGCAGTAAAATTGACTTCTAATCTACCTCCAGGTGAAGTTGTTCCGATACCAGTATTTCCGCTCGCTGCTGTTACAAAAAGCGAAGTTGCCGCGCCTCCTCCTCCAAGTCCAACATAGCTTCCAGATGCCCAGACATATCCGGCAGTTGCGCCGTTGTTTTGAAACACGATTTCCTTACTTCCGCTCGTTGTACTATCAAGATAGATCTGAGTTGCTCCTGAATTTCTGGCCTCGAGGCGAGTTCCGGTGATCACTCCTGCGCTGAAGTTACCGCTTGCATCACGAGCAACTACTTTGCTCGCTGTATTAGCCGATGTAGCATCGACTGCCAGAGTGAGTGCAGCACCTTCAGATCCACCGTTTCCGCCGGTGATATACGATCCGTTGGTGATCGATGCAACGTAGTTTCCGGTTGTATCAGTGCCCAGAGCAATTGAATCTGCAGCAATCGTAGTGGCCACAGTGATCGTGCCATTGCCCAGATCTGTCAGAGTCGCATTTGCTGTACCAGTAACATCGCCCGTCAGAGTGACTGTGACAACCGGATCTGGCTTATTAAGCACATCTGCCCACTCGATATTTGCATCGAGAGTGCCTTTCGTTCCGGCGAATACTTCGCTATTGTTAGTAGCATCTGGAATGAATACAAACTTGCCTGTACTGTCATCGTATCCGAAGAATCCTACCTTGGCTAGCGATCCGGTGTGCCAGCGGAACTCAATGCCGCGGTCTTTGTTATCATCTGATGTCGGCGCAGTATCTCCGCCCAGGGTAAAGATTGGATCATCTAGAGTTGTGGTTGTCGAGTTGATCGTCGTTGTCGAGCCATTGACAATGAGGTTACCGCTGACAGTGAGTCCTACTGCAGTAACGTTACCGGATGAGTCGATGACCTCGATCGGCGTCGATCCTACTGAGCCAACTGAGAATCCGCCCTCGGAAAGAAATGATTTGATTGCCATTGGTAGTTAAAGTCCGGTTTTACCTATTTATTAAACCTTGATCAGCTGCATAGAGACCTTAAAGACGGTGCTGTTTGCAGAAAGTGGAGTACAGAGTAGACGCACGGTGCTTGCACTAATATCCACATCGAATGTCGCAACAGCACCGCCGACATTGATTGCTGTGTACTCTGTATGAGCAACTGTAGATCCATTATGAATCGCCATAATTTCTTGCGATTGATACTTGCCTGCAGTTGCATCGACTGCCTGAATGATGAACTTGAAGGTGCGGAATGATGTTGTAGAAACTGCAGTAATGACCTGATTTGCTGTTGTCGCTAGCGTCGAATATGCCAGAACATGATCTGTGCCCCAGCCGATATTGCCGTTGACATCAAGTTTCTGTCCAGGCGATGTAGTACCGATGCCAACATTTCCGCTTGTATCAAGTGTTACTCTTGCAGTATTATTAGTAACCAGCCTCAGAACATGGTTACTTTCTGTTCCAATCGCACCGGCTGTATCGCCTACAGATTGGGATTGAACTTTGGTGATGATTGAACCATCTACAGCACGGAAATTAGGATTTCCACCAGAATTCGTGGCAGCAACCGCGCCCGCCACATCCAGTTTCTGAGAAGGATTTGTGATACCAATACCAATATTGCTAGAGGATTCAGTAATAACAGAATCAGCTAAAGCAGTTGTAGAAGACCATTTCGGCAGTTTACCGGCGGTGCCAGAGCCAGTGATTCCTGCACCGGTAGAACTCCATGCAGTGCCAGTAGCAGTTGATGTTAGTACCTGGCCATTGGTGCCGGCAGAATTGGCTGAATCATATAGCGCGCCAGTGATTCGAGCATCGCCAGAAACATGAAGCTTATACTGCGGGCTTGCCGTGCCCACGCCGACTCGATTATTCGTGGCATCTACAAATAGAGTATCTGTATCTACAGTTAGGTTGCCGCCAAACGTTGCGCCGCCATCTGCAAAAATACTACCAGTGCCGCCCCAGCCAGCTGTTAATCTAATATCTGTAGAATCAAACCATGCGCCATATCCTGCAAAATCAAACCATAGTCCAGGCATCGATCCGGGCAATCCAGCAATCGGACCTGTAGAACTAATTGGAACAGTTATTCCGGAAGATCCTATAATTATACTAGCAACTGTTGCGCTGGTGCCAACCAAATTACCATTGAAGGTAGTTGCTCCAACACTGCCATTAACATTTAATGATGCAAACGTAGGATCGTTTGTTGTGCCAAGATTCTGATTAATTGTATATGCAGTGATGTTCGAGGCTGTGCCATCGATATTCACTCCAGTCAGAGATTGAGATGCAGATGCTCGATTCAGCGCAATAGATGTCGTGCCGACATATAGCGCAGATGATCCTAGTACTGCAGACGGAATTGTTCCTGTTAGGTTACCTGCAGTCAGCGATGAGGCCGATGTCAGATTTCCGGATGCTGTACCTGTCAGATTAGCGGTGATCGTGCCGGCACTAAAGTTACCAGATGCATCACGAGCAACAACCTTACTTGCTGTATTTGCGGATGTCGCATCGACTGCAGCAGTGATTGCTGCAGATCCGTTATAGCTTACACCAGTCAGATATGATCCTAGTGTCAGAGCATTAGCCACTGATCCTGCAGATCCAGTAATACTTCCAGATGGAATAACATAGTCAGTACCCGCTGACGCAATAGCAAGAGTGTTTGCTCCAGTACGCTTAATGATACCCGTGGCAGACAGACCCGTGATTGTATCCTGAGTAATACTTCCACCGAGTGCAGTAGATGTACCAGCAATCGTAATTGAGCTATTAAGAAGCTTGTTATTTGCAATACTTCCTGCCAGCATTGTATTTGTGACGGTGCCGGTATCTGTTGTATAGACGCCGTTCGTGACAGTTCCGGCATTTCCACTGATACTGACGCCGGTCAATGTCTGGGTGGCAGATGCTCGATTCAGCGCAATTGCTGTAGTACCGACATATAGAGTATCGTTGGTGCGCGCTACTGTGTTATCAACCGTGATTGTGACAGCAGCAGATCCGTTAAAGCTTGTGCCGGTAAGTCCTGCTCCAATTGTCAGAGCATTCGTGGTATTGGAAGTAATGGTGATATTCGATCCACCATTGAATGTCACTCCATTGATTGTCGGTGTACCTGCCAGTGTGCTTGCAGTTGTGGCATTGCCCACGAGAGCGCCCCGGAAGTTAGCAGCCTGAATATCTGCTAGAGCAAATGATCCATGGCTGGTATCGATATAGATATCGGCATCCGGCTCAGGAGTATAGTTCTTGAATGGCTTAAAGTAACCATCTGTTGCATCGCGGAAAAATCCGGCATGCCGATATGTTCCATCGTTATATCCAGCGGCAAATCCTAGGTCGGGATTTGCATTTGTCGTACCTCTTGCAGTACCACCAGAGATATATGTACCAGTTGCTGATCCTGCAACTGTAAAGGAATTCGATGTTACTCCGGTGATTGTCTGGTTTGTGATATTATACTGAGAAGGATTGACTCCCGTCACAGTTACAGACATATTTGTGCTGTAATTGTGTGCCTCAAGAGTGGTATAGGTTATAACTGTGCCCGATCCAGAAACATTTGTGATTGTGGTCTGAATGCCGTTATTCAGCAGGATCAAGTTATCTGAGATCGCCAGATTCTGGGCATTGACAGTTGTTGTGGTGCCAGTAATTGTTAGGTTACCACCCACAATAACATTTCCTGTTGTTTGCAGAGTCGTGAACTTGCCGGTGCTTGCTGTTGTTGCACCGATCGGAGTTCCATCGATTGCTCCACCAGTAATTGCAACTGAGTTTGCATTTTGCGTTGCTATTGTGCCCAGACCTAACTTCGTGCGAGCATTTGCCGGAGTTGTATTCTTCCAGACTAATGTCGGAGCATCATAGAACAGAGAGTCATTATTTGCCAGATTTGAGATCTGAATATCATGAAGCTCATCGATCTGTAGTCCATTCTGAATCTTGACGAATAACTGACCATTTCCATTATTCGCACGAGCGATCACGCCTACAAAGATAGTATGGTATGGTGCAATCGGTAAAGTAGCAGTGATTGTTCCTGGAGTGGTACCCAAATATACAGTATCTCCGGGATTGAACGCGCCCAGGCTTAGTCCATCGACAACGCCATGAGAAACCACAAATCCGACGGTACCCGGTGCAATATTTTCTGAGGCTACACCTAGGGTCTTGGATGATGTCGCCTCGGTGGCATTTGATGCTTTTTTGACAGAGGCTCTATCGCCTTGTGCCGAAAAAATATACACTACCTCGCCTTTAGCAATAGTAGTGGTATCGGCATTAAAAACATAGTTTGTAAGATGCTGACCAATATGATTAATCGAGTTTCCACCTACCAATCCAAAACTTAGTGTGCCATCAGATGTGTTCCAGTATAGCTTTCCGACAGCATTTGCCTCTGTTGCTGTGACATCGAACGTCAGAGAGTCAATTCCACTTATATCGCCAGTGACTGTTGCATTTCCATTGACAGTAATTGCATTCGTTGTCGTTGCTCCTCGAGTTGTGACTGTAGCCAGAGTATCCGATTCTGCCTGCAGGTATCGAGCATCCAGATCTGTTGTAGCTACAGTTGCAGTCTGAACATGGCCATAGGTATCAAAAGTGAATGCGATGTCTTGCAGCACCACGCCAGCAGAATTATCCGAGGAAAGATTAGTGACCGACGAGGTATCACTGTGAGCAATTGTCAGGGTATCAGTGGTGGCATTCGTGGTGAGAGTCACTCCAGTGCCCGCAGCAATTGTCAGTGTGCCAGTTGCGGTATCAGCAACGAGTGTGCTTTGACCAGTAACTGCTACATTCGCAAAGCCAATTGACTCAGGCGGGTTCAGCCTAGCAATTGCATTAGCGGAAGTCTTGTAATACAGCGCGCCGTCAGCATAATTGAGCGCAAGTTCACCGTAGTCTAGGTCGCTAGTGGTAGGAACACGAGCTGCAACCGAGGATTTCTTAATAAGAATGTTATTGGGCATAGCGAGTAAAAACTCCGAGTTATAAAACGAAAATAGATGGACCGAGTAAAAACTCAGACCATCTATTTATAACTTCGATTAAAATCTATTAGAACGTTCCGCCGTCAATTGTGGCAGATGCGATAGGCGTACCGGTTGCGTCAAATTGCACCAGCTGATATTGCGATCCGGTCAGGAAGTTTGTGGCAGTTCCTCCGGAATTTGAGATGAATACTGCTTTTCCGGTATAAGCTGAAACACCAGTACCGCCGGATGAAACACCCAGAGCAGTTGTCAGTGTGACAGTACCAGTGACACCGAACGTGCCAGTGACAGATGCATCCGCATCGATCTGAACAGTGTTATTAGCAGCATCGATGACAAGAGTACCGCTAGTCGTGGTGATCTTATTGTCAGTTGCTACGCCAACAGTAACATTTCCGAGAGTACCGCCAGTGCCGTAGATCTCACCGAATTGAGCATCAGACCAAGGAGTGCTAAAGTTCTCAGGATTTGTAGCAGTCGCGCCAGTCGCCTTGAATACAAAGCGGCCGGTCTGCATATCCATACCGAAGAATCCGGTCTGAATCTGAGAGCCATCACCGTAATTGAACTTGACACCGCGATCATTTGAGTCGCCCGCAGCCAGAGAATCCTGCGCAAGCATAATGACTGGATCTGTCAGAGTGGTGACAGTTGAATTGACAGTCGAGGTATTGCCATTGACTGTCAGTGTGCCAGAAACAATCAGGTTATTACGAACCGTAGTATTTCCCGATGTTGCACCCAGAGCAAGATCTGTTGCAGCGCCAAACGCCTGAACCGTAGTTGCAGTGGTATTAAATACCGCAAGCGTCAGACTGTCGGTGACAACCGATGTGGTAAATGTTGGGCTGGTACCAAATACCAGTAAACCAGTGCCGGTCTCATCGCTAATGACAGATGCAAGCTGAGCAGATGTCGTCGCGCTAAAGTAATTCAGCGTGTCGGTGCTCCGAGCAACGGTTGCATCTACGTCCAGCGTGACAGTATTGTTAGTGACAGCGGATGTGATTCCGGCTCCACCGACAAATGTCAGAGTGTCAGTTAGTAGAGCAACTGAGTCGGTACCTGTATCGCCAGCAATTGAAAGCGATGTAGCCAGAGAGGCAGTTGATGCAGCAGTGACGCGACCTTTGCTGTCAATTGTCAGAACCGGAATTGCAGTGGCCGATCCATATGTCTGAGCAGTGACTCCTGTATTGGCCAGAGTGACAACGCCAGTCTTCGAGATCGTCAGATCACCAGAAAGTGACTGATTGAGCCATTGCTGTGCGGTACTGTCATAGATCAGTACCTGAGCATTTAGAACGCTCGAAACGATAACGTCTGCGAGTGAATTCAGCGTCTGCGCTGCAGCAACAGAATCAGTATAATTTTTAACTGCCAGAGCAGTTGGCAGCTCGCTATTAGTAGCACCTCCGCCGATCGATGTGACAACAGATGTAAGCTCTTGGCCAGATCCGTTCGATGTCGTGAGCTTGATTCCTCCGGTGATCAGATGATCGACCCACTTGTACTGGTCAACAATGATCGTGGATGAGGCCGTCAGAACGCCCGGCGTCTGCGCCATCATGTCGGTGTAGTACTTACCACCGATGATGATCGGATCTACTGTAGCCCCACTAGTCTTACCGATGAAAAGGCGATTTGATGCGAATGAGTATGCTTGCTCCGAATGTGCCAATGCATCTGGCGCTGGCTGATTCGTGATATCGCTATACTTTGTTTTGATGATTGTGCCGGGCATGATAGTAAGGTAGATGCTCTAGGTTAGAAACTGCCGCCAACGATCTTCGTGTTCGAGTTATTGAGCTCGGTATTGGCTACAAATTTTTGAAGTGTTCCGCTGTAAATTAAAAGCGCGCCATCACCGACAGCAGATAGGTCGACATCAGCCAGATCTCCCATTGACTTAGGAGCGCCGATTGCAACTGTACGTGCCTGAACATTCTGTAAACCACGTACTGTGGACTTGATTGCTGGCGATGGAAGAACTGATCCTACGATATTGCTCATGGCTGAGTAATACGAGGATTGACCTCGATTTGTCCCTCGACGACACGAGTAACTTTACTTGTAGAGGTCTGTACCACCTCAATGTCATACAAATAACGACCGGCCTTCATTGCGCCGGTTTGTGCTGCTGTCAGTGTGAGCTGAATTGTGCCTTGTGTAGGTGAATTGATTGCTGTCGAGAAATTAACAGCAGTAGTAGAGGTATACGACTTGCGAATCTGGCCGCGAGCAGTATA